>MAAC01011178.1_pt1 | contig 179812 bp, 144 predicted proteins | sample 1115981 | NCBI WGS metagenome assembly MAAC01 (sample SAMN04961126, study PRJNA320927) | seawater metagenome | isolation source: sample BD02T64 sea water enriched with oil for 64 days | place: USA:Gulf of Mexico | collected 2013-07-27 | reverse complement strand
ATTTGTGAGCGTAATAGCTTTTGTTCTATGGCTATGTTTTGAGTTTTTGCTTTTTCGTTCCTCAGTTTTAAATAGAAGATAACAATTCCTAAAACTAATGCCGAAATTAAAAAAGCAATCACTCCAAGAAATAAATTGCGTTGCGATTTTTCTAAATTTTGAGACGTGGTTTTTACAGTTTTGGTTAGCCTTAATTCTCTAATATTCGCAGAGTCTAAAGCCTGTTTGTATTTGTATTCGTATTCTAATTGCGTGATTTTTTCTATGTTTTCTTTATTAAAAAGACTGTCATTTAATGTTTTAAATTGTTGATGACTTAAAAGCGCTTTTTTATAATCACCAAAGTTTTCGTAAATTCTTGACAATAATAGATCAACATCGCGCTGATAATTTAAAAGCTTAGATTTTTCCGAAATCTCCTTACTCTTCAAAGCATTCAATAATGCTTTTGAATAGTTTTTTTGATTAAAATAAACCTTTGCTACGCCTAAAAAAGAGTTACACAATCCTAGTTGGTTTTCAACATTTGCATTCGTTTCTATCGCCTTGTTAAAATATTGATATGCTGTTGGATTATCATTAAGTTGTAAGTGAATATCACCAATATTATTTAAACATATACCTATATAAGCTTCAAATTTGTTTTCTTCAAAGATGCTTAACGCTTCCTCAAATTGTTTTAAGGCAATTTTATAATTCTTTTTACTCTTATACGCTAAGCCTAGATTGTTACATAATTCTGCAATATTATTTTTGTTTTTATTTTTTTTGTGAAATTTTAAAGACGCTTCATAAAAATTTATGGCTTTATCATAATCTTTTAACCCATAATGAATAATACCAATGTTAGTTAATGAGTTAGAAACACCTAAAGAATCTCCAAGCGCTTTATCTATAGCTAAAGATTTATTATGGTATTCTACGGCAAGAGGGTAATTTGCCTGATAAGAATAGGCACTGCCAATACTGTTAAAGCAACGAGACCTACCTTTTTCATCATTTTCTTGTTCACTGATTTTAAGAGATTTTTTATAGTAAAATATTGCCTCTTCGTAATCACTCAATTGTAAATAGGACGATCCAATATAAAGTAAGTTATTAGACATTGATTTTCTATTGCCGACCACTTCATTGAGTTTTACTGATTTTAAATAATACTCAATGGCTTTATTTTGCTTCCCTTTAAAATAATAATGTATTCCTACGTCATTATAACATTTAGCTAATCCATTTTTATAATCAATAGTTGTAAATAATTGTATGGCTTCATTATAATATTGAAGACCATCTGTGTAGTTTGAGTTAACGGCTTTAGTTTTCCCTTTTATAAATAAACTATTTGCTTTCCCTTTTTTAAAATGAATAGAATCTGCTATTGCTATAGATTCTACTAGATATGCTGTGGTCTTACTACTATCTTTTCTATAATAAGATAAAGCCAATTCGTTTAGGATATTAACTCTTATAGAATCTTTATGAGTATAAATAGATAACTCATACTTTAAACTATCTATTACTTTATTCTGTGATAGAATAGCTGTTGGCAAAAACAAAAAGAGAACTAAAACAAAAGTAGATAAGATGCTAATTTTCATAATTATGGTTAAATATTCAATATCAAAAATAAAACTATTCTTAGCTTATTAACATATTGCAGCTCATTATACTTAATAACAATGAATTTATAAATAGAGAATCAAAATTTGATTAGTTAGAAGACATAAGTGATAGGTTTGAATCCATAAACGTCATAAATAATATGGATTTAAAAAGGGGCATATTTAATTTGGCAATTTAATCCTCTAGAATAGCGCAAAATATGATACGCTTTATTTACATCTAAACCATTAGATAATTTAAACTCAGGGACTTTAAAAAATAGATTCCCAGAAATATTCATCCCTGGTTCAAGCCATTGACTTGAAAGTCTTTTAGTTTGAAATTCGATCCCTTTACTAGTAGGACTAAAATTTTCTTCTCCTAATATTTTCTGATTTGAAGTGAGATATAAATGAAATTTTCGAGCATCAATATAAACAGGTTTAGTGCAATCATTTTGGATATGTATCACTAACTGATGCCAAAGAAAACGATCTTTGGCTAATGGTTTAGCAGCCCACACACCTCCGGGATTTGGTCCAAGAATAACAGAGCGACTTATTAACTGTGATTCTATTTTAATTATAGGTTTACTAGTTACAGGGTTTTCATTTAGAATTGGTTGTTTTTCTTTCTTAAAAAATAACCCCTGAAGACCACTTAGCAATAAACCTCCTAATACTAAGGTCAAAATTCCTAATACCAATGATCGCATCGTACTATTTTTTCTTTTATTACTCATCATATTAAATTGACATTGTTATAAAATGTTATTTTGGAATTGCAAAATGCTGTAAAACACTATGAAACTCACTACCTCCAGAATCTACAATATGCTCATCGGGACTTTCTATAAATGAAGTTGTATTGGAGGAATTTATTGGTGCTATAATTTTAGGTGTGCTTATTGGTATCTCTCTTGATAATAATGGCCCTAAATGATTGGCTTGTTTTACACGTTCTCCATATTCATCTGGAATAATTCCATTATTAAATTTGGTTAAAATAGTTTTTATTATTGAAGTATGATCAAAAATAATATTTGTTGGAGAAGCTTCTGTCCAGGCAGAAATCACAAAAGCAGGAACTCTTGGTCCATAAAATTCAGGACCATCCTTATGAATCTTAGGAATACTATTTTCACCTTCTAATGAGGCTTTTGTTCCTGGTGGAGCTACATGATCATAAAATCCACCATGTTCATCGTAAGTTATAATAAACATCGTTTTCTCCCATTGTGGTGAATTTGCAAGCGCATTATAAACATCTTTAATAAATTCTTGCCCGTTTTCCACATTTGCTGGAGGATGATCGTCATTTGCCGTTTTCTGTGGAGGTAAATCAACAAAATTTGGATCTAAAAACGTTACTTGAGGTAAATTTCCATTTTGAACACGTGAAAAGAAGACTTCGTTCGATGAATATTCATCTCTAGCATCATTTTCCTTATAAAGAGGAAGAATATTTTTATCATCTAGGCGATACTTATCAAACATTCGTAATGCCGTCATATCTTGCTCAAAGAAGGCCCAAGACTTATTATTTGCAGTCAAAGTATCAAAAATTGTAGTTTCCTTTAAGTAGCCTAATCTAGGGTCATTTTCTGCAAAATTGTCTAATTCTGGGATTTTCCCCGTAAGCGTACAAATACGATTAGGAAAAGTAGGACCTGGATGAGAACAAAACCATTTATTACATACAGTATATTCTTTAGCTAGGAAATCATACACTTTTAATTTTTCTTCATTATAAAACCCCATACCAAATAATGGGTTTATTTCAGGAAATCTTCCCATAAAATCGGCTAGAAACCCTTGCATTGTACCATCATCTATTTGATTTAACACATGCTGGTGTTCATGATGTGGACTAAACCGAAAAGTTTTGTCTCTTAAGGGTTCTTGTTTTACTGGACTTTGAGTAATTGGGTTTATATTACTTTCATTCCCTGTTATTCCATCAATATCATTATTACCGTTAATTGTAAGATAACCTAGCATATGATCAAATGATCTATTCTCCATCATTAGAACCACAATATGATCAATTTTATCTAAATTATTCAAACCCGATGGATCCTCAACAGGATCTGTTGAATCTGTTGGATTTACAGGACTTACCCCAACAGTAGTAGCGCCAACTGTTCCTGGAAATGAAATATTAGGTTGATTAAATCCCCCAGAGTTTCCATTTCCTCCAGATTGTCCACCTGCTCCATTAGTCGCATCAACAAAAACATTATCAGTAGCATCTAATAAAGTATCAATTCCTGGTATATTAAATTTTGGCTTTTTAATATGTTTGACTATATAATCTTTGTTATCAGATGTAATATCCCAAAAGACATCACCTCTTTCGGCTAATTCCATAAGCCCTTTAGTAAGGTATTTTGAAATTTCTCTTTTAACACTTATAGGTTGTAATGGCATGAATATTTCGTGTTTTATTTTTTTTTCAATATCCTTGAGTTCAAAAAATGGGATGGATTCTTCACCTTCAACTTTCACATCTATAGTAATCAATGGACTAATCATATTTCCATCACCTTCATTAGATGTGCTTTGCATAACATTCAAAATAAAGCCTAATTTTATATTAATATTGGAAATATTTGCATTAAATACAGGAATTCCAATCTCAATATCACTTTCAAAATCAAATTCAATTTCTATTAGTGGTCTAACTGGTAGTTCAGGATGATTTGGAGGAATCTGATTTGCTGAAATTATAAAATCTTTTAATTCAAATTTCTCTACACTAAATAAAGTAGAGTCTGGGAATTTAATTTCTTTTGATATAGAGCCATTTATAAGGTGTTCAAAGTCTTTATCAACAAAAATGTTACCAGAGCCTTTTCGAGCAAAAACTTGTAATCCTAGAGAAAGAAGCAAAGTATTAAAGGTTCTATTTAATAATCGACGAGGTATTCGTGTTTCCTTTATTTCAACTTTATTAAATGGAAATCGAAGTTGTGCTTTACATTTAGAATTTTCTTGAGTTATATTAGTAAAAGTACATTTCCATTTCCGATTTTCAAGTAATTTTGAAACAGCAAATTCAATAAAATTCTTTGCTGTTTCATTAAAAATCGGATTTGTACTCGAAATAAAATCTTTAGTAATAAAACTAAAGTTAGTATTTGAAATTGGTTCTGAAATGTCTATTTTAATTCCTCCTAAGACCTTGATTGAAATATCCTCAGCTGGTCCTGAATCCTTTAAAGGGTCAAAAACTAAGAATTCCTCAAATGTTGGTTGTTTTGTATTAAATGGTGAATTGTTTTTAAAAACTGTTCCAACGTTTACGGTCCTATCTGCACGAACTCTAAAAATACCTTCTAATGGTTTAAATTCAATAAAAAAACTTTCATTGGGAGATAGAAATGGAGACTTACTTTCAATTCGATGAAGTGTTTTAACCTCTGCCATGATATTAATAATTTAATGGATTAATTAATAAGATTAAAATAATTAATTTTTCTAATCCTTCTTATTTGCTATTAATATAGGGAGGGGATTACGTTGATTTACAATGCGTTATAAATATACGACATTTATATTAACCTTTGGAATAAACAAAAGATAGTTTGCCTTTAAAGAGGTTAATAAATAAAAGTCAAGCTACATAACATGAAAGCATGATAACACTTTCGATGTATTAAATTCCACATTATGTAATTTGCTTTAACTAAAATTATTTTACTGTACGTCTTTTAGACTTGTACTATTCTTTTTTTCCAAACTTTAAAAAAGGAATTAACATAGGGACTCGTTTTTGGTAACTGATATAGGTATCACCTAATTCTTTTTTTAAATCGCGTTCTTCTAAATATTTTACAGCAATTAAAATATATAAGGTCGTCACAACTGCAAATAGCAAATGCCCTTGAGTCATTACTGGTGTTGCCCAAAAAGCAATAATAAACCCAGTCATAATGGGATGTCTCACAATCTTATAAAATAATTTTTCTGTAAATTTTAATCCGGTTGGCGGTTTACTTTTGAGCTTAGTATACACTTGGTCTAAACCAAAAAGATGAAAATGGTTAATCATAAAGGTCGATAACAAAACAATAATCCAGCCAATCCAAAATACGATGTTAATAATGAGTACATAGGTTTCGCCTTCAATATTCCAAACATTGGTAGTCATAGGTTGCCATTTCCAAAATATTAAAAATAATAGCAAACTGGTTAATAAAACATATGTACTACGTTCTATAGCTGGGCTAATAATTTTTGTCCACCATTTTTTAAATGCTGGTCGTGCCATAACAGAATGTTGTACAGCAAAAAGACTTAATAATACCAAATTGATGATAATTGATTCTGTCATTCCAGATGCTTCACCAGAGTTAATGCTTTTAGGAACTAGAAGTTGGCCCATAAAGCCAATAGCGTATAAAAATGACGCTAGAAATACAACATAGGATACTATGCCGTATATGAATATTGCAAATTTTTTCATAATACTAAATGGTTGGTTTTCTGTAAGATACAAGAAATCTAATACTATGATTTTCCTAAATCCTAGAGCCAATCAAAATAACAGGAATAAAAATCATGATTATTATAACCAATTATGGTTATAATATTCACCTCATATTCTAATACAAAATAGCTTAAAAAACTATATTCGCGCCATGTGGATGTATTTGGGTTTATTGGCTGCACTTTTTTTAGGATTACATAATTTATGTAAAAAACATGCCGTACAAGGAAATGAAGTGTTTCCTGTACTTTTTGGTACCATCAGTTCTGGGTTTTTATTACTTTTCCCGCTTTTTATAGGGTCGCTCTATTTCCCAGAATATACCAAACACATCGGATTTTATATCAATAGTATTCCATGGAAAACTCATGGATTTATTTTTATAAAATCAATGCTAATGACAAGCTCATGGGTTTTAGCCTATCAAGCATTAAAACATTTACCAATTACTATTGTAACTCCAATACGTTCTGCTGGTCCTTTTTTTACTTTTATAGGCGCCATTCTTATTTATCAAGAGCAGCCTAATGGTATGCAGTGGATAGGCTTTTTTCTTATTATCTTTTCAATCATCCTATATTCTAAAATTGGAAAAATGGAGGGCATTAATTTTAAGCGTAATAAATGGATATTTGCCATTATTGCTGCGACATTTTTAGGCGCTTCTAGTGGTTTATATGATAAGTTTTTAATTCAGAGCTTAGTGTTAAACCCTCAAACGTTGCAATTTTGGTTTTGTTGGTATACTCTCCTAATTTTACTGGCTATTTTATCGGTAATATGGTTTCCAAATGCTCAAAAACGAAAAGAATTTAAATGGAGATGGACTATTGTTGCCGTTGGAATTTTATTACAAGCGGCAGATTATTTTTACTTTAAAGCGTTGCAGGATCCAGAAGCATTAATCATGCTGCTTTCTGCTATAAAACGAAGTCAAATACTAATTGCTGTCGTTATTGGTGGTTTGGTCTTTAAAGAAAAAAATAAGCGAAAAAAATTAGTGCCATTAGCAGGTATTTTAATTGGCGTATTTTTGATTTTGTACTCTTAAGCTAATACTATTGAAAATCTATCAATAAAAAATATTGAGCATTTTTTACTGACCAAAGTTACATTCTTTTTTAAGTAGTTTATGGTCTGAGCCAAGTTCTAATATTTTTTGATACAATTTGCATGCTTCGTCACGTCTATTTAATTTTATTAATAGTTCACCTTTAATCTTGATTAGCGGTAATTCTTCCCACACTTTAAGGTTTTTTAGACTTAATGCATTATTGATAACTTCCATAGCCTTTTCTAAATCATTCATAAGAAGATAATGCATGCTAATATTCTTATGATACAAAGCATTTTTAGGTTTTAATTTAAGAGCGTCATTATAATCAGATAAAGCATTATCATGCAAACCGATAGCATCATAACATTGTGCTCTTTCTATATATGTGCGCGATAACATGTCCTTATTTTTTTTATAGTCTTTAACTTTTTTGCTTAACACTTCAATATTGTAATTGACAAAAATAACATCATATTTAGCAGCATTAATTGAATCTTGCATTGCTTCAGGATACATCTTTAATTTTTTATAATTGTATACATTCTTTCTATAATACTCAGCTGTTTTGTTTGCTATTGAAGGTTTACTTAATTGATTTGATATATACCCTGAATATTTTTTTATTTGACTCGTATAATAAATCGAATCTAAACGAATGGCGTACGTTTTATCTTTTTGAGATTGCTCTAACATATTAAGCTTTTCATAGAGAATACCTCTAACCCAAAACCTACCAGCAGTCTCCTTTAAGTCTATAGCAGTATTTAAATCGGCTAATGCGCCTTTATAGTCTCCTAAGTAGTCTTTTTTTATTTTTCCACTTTTAAAATAAAACTCTCCTTGATGACAATTGCTGCAATTCAATAATTGATTATCAATAGAATTATAAAAATTAATAGCTTCGTCGTATTTTTCTAATTGAACAAGAGAACTTCCATATCGCCTCGCCATTTGTATATTAAATCTTTTACAGTTCATAGCCAAAAACATTTCGTAACTAATTACTGACGATAAATGGTCTTTATCTTTAAACGCTGTAGAAGCATCTAATCTAACATCGTTACATTTTCGTACAACTTGATCTATACCAACGTAATACTGATATTGTTGTCTCATTAATGCAACAATATCTGTAGCTTCATTTTTGTTAAGTCTATGTCCAGAAACCGTCATACCATTATAAGTTCTTTCCGAATGATTATACAGTGCCTCATCCCAACCATCTTTGATGATGTTAACTAACTTAATTTCCTTTAGTTTTTTACTTGTTTTCTTAGAAGATGTATGATGAATTTTAAAAGAGATGTCTATAATAAAATCATCTTGCCAAGGCATAAACTGAATTTTATCAATCTCTGAAAATCCTTCTTTTTTTGCTTTATTCGTATTTAGAAATGAAGTTTCAATTCTCGAACAAATTTTTTCTAATTCTAAAGAATCTTCAGCAATGAAACCAACTATATTACCTTCATCTGTTTTCCAAAATATTTCAAATTGAACCCAACTAAACCCTCTTTTAGTTGTGATTTTATTTGTTTCCCAATCCCCTCCATGAAGTTGTCCTTGATTCAGTTTTTTGATTGAATTTTCAATGTTGCTCGGGTAACGTTGCCAAGGTGTTTTAGAATTTATATTTTCTGACTGCCCAAATAATAAAGAATAAAATAACAAGAAAGGGACAACTAGAATGAATTTCATATTTTTAATTTCCATAATTATATGATATGCGCATAGCGTTACTATAAGCATAGTTACTTTATTTATAACACAAACTTTGTCAAATTATAAATGAATTTTCGCTACTTTAATTAGTGTTTACAATATAATATATTTTTTAACTAAGATAAATAACTGATCCACATATATTCATTCATACAGGATTATAGTTTAAGATATTATGATCATTAATTTCAACTCCACTCCTATCCATTTATTTGCTTCAGATACGTTGAAGGCTTTATACCATAGACTTCATAAAAACATTTTGAAAAATAGGTAGGACTACTAAATCCTGTTTTATAGGCTATTTCTGAAATATTAGAAGTTTGTTCATCTAGTAATTCTAAGGCCTTATGTAATCTAAAATCTTTTAAAAAGCCATTTGGTGATTTACCAATAATGGTCATCATGGTTCTATAAAGTTTTGATTTACTATATCCTAAATTTTCATGAAAATCGCTAACAGTAAGATTAGAATGCGGCCACACATCATCTATAAAGTCTAGTAATTGATTTACAAATAGTTCTTCATTGGTTTGTAATGACTTAATATCAAAATTGATAGTTGAGTTTTGATTTTCACTTTCGTATAAAGCTTTAACCTCTTGAGAAATAGTGATTTTGTTGTTGGTTATATATGCTAAGTGCTTGGCTCTTTTAATCGTATCTTCAAAGAGATTATCGTTATGTGTTACCGGAACTCCTGCACTGACACCTATTTTAAATTCTAAATCTGGAGTGATAATACAGTTGTACAACTCTTGAGTTTTTATAGCACTATTAATAGCATTAGTTACCGAATCAAAAGACATCAAATAAGTGTTTGATTGTTCTTTAACAATGCGCCCTTTATTTGCGACAACTATATTTGTTATAGATTTATGATACCCTCGAATAGCTGCTTTTAAAGTTTTGAGTCCTTTTTCTCTTAAGGTTTTTCGTTTTAATTGGACTACAATTAATGTTCTAAAAGCAGGATCATTTATAATATTGAGCTCAGTATTCTTAGATTTTTCTGGGTCTTCAATTCTACCTAAAAAGGATTCTACAATCGTATCATTAACTTCTATTATTCGCTGCGGGACTCCTCCATGCGCATTTTGATGTAACTCAACTATGGCTTGTTCATTGGGTGCTTCAATTAAGCAAAAAGCGGTTTGACGCCGTTCATCACACCAATATGTTAAGCCACGACAATTATATTTATGTTCAATTTTTAAATCTGCTTGATGCATTTCTGCAACATGGGCTGCTGTGACTCCATCAGGCAAATCATGAAAATCCATATATATAGGCATAAAACTATTTTTATGTAAGATAATAATTTTGAATACAAGAAGCTATCACTCGATATGACAGCTTCCTATATATCATTTATTTAACTTATAATTCTGCAGTTGCAGGACTGATTATTGTTGCAACTTCATTAATAGAATTAGCAGGAAAACCACCTCTTTTGGCATGTTCTTCAATTAAGGTCTTGTTTTCTGCTTTGTATACACAGTACACTTTATCACCTGTTACATAACTATGCTCCCATTCAATTTTTGGTCCCATCTCTTTTAATACTGTACAAGATGTTTGAGAGATCGTTTTTAGCTCTTCAGCTGTTAAATTTCCTGCTCCCGGAATAATACGTTCAATTACATACGTTTTCATAATGACATTGTTTTTAGAAGGTTCTTGATTAGCTTTTTCTTGTGCTACACTATAATTTATTGTAAACACCATAAGGATTAATACTAAGTTGATACTTTTCATAATTGCTGTTTTTAAATTTGAATATCTCAAAGTTAAAGCAACTTTAAATCAATGACTTATGCTTTTGGTCCAAAAAACCACAATTTTGGTTCAATTCAGTATTATAATCAAAATCCATCTTTAGCTTTACGCAAATTCTCTTTATAAAGCTCTAATGATCTGTGTGATACCTGTTCTCCAATTGCAACAGCATTTTCATAACAGGCAATAGCATTTTCGTAATCATTATAAATTAAATAGGCTTCTCCTAAACTATCCCAAGCATTTGAAGAGTTTGGAAACTTTAGAGTACTTGCTTTAAAAAAATCTAATGCATAATCTGGATTGTCAGAATATAAAAAGTCATACCCAAATTGATTAAGCGTTCTTTCATCTGGATTATATGACTTAAAGAATACGGTCTTTAAGCTATCTGCTACTGCTATTTTTTTAGCTTCCAAATGAATTTTAATAACACCTCTCATTGTACTATTTGAGGGGTTAACGGTATAACCAGAATGGTCTGAAAGCTTATTAAAATAACCTTTTAAAGCATTCATACCTCCTGCCTCTATAAATTTAGCATAAGAACTTCGATTTGGATATCCTTTTAGTTTGTATTCATCTTTTAAATCATTGGCTCGCAAATGTATTTGATGCAAAATTTCTTCTGCCTTTAAATTACTTCTATTTGACAAATAAATAATTGTTGTTTCATCGTCATATAATGCAATGAATGCACTATTTCCAAACAATGCGCCTCCATGACCATATAAATCTACATTCGTATTTTTCTCAAGTATATCATCCCAATTTCTAACCCAACCATAACAATACCCATGTTTATTTGGTGTTAACATTCGTGTAGTCATTTCAGGGGATAATAATGTGTTAGACTTTATGGCTTCGCTCCAAATAAACAACTCTTTTACTGTAGAATGAATCCCTCCAGCCGAATACGCTGTAGATTGATCTCTAAATGAAGCCAAGGTTGTTTGTCCGCCATGCTTAGAATTAAACCACCAATCCCATCCATATACTTCTTTATAACTATAACCTTTTGCTAAGTTATCTTTAATATATTCATTAGTTCCAAACCCAGTGTTTTTTAAATTCAAAGGTTTAATAATTTGCGATTCTAATAGATCTGCATAGGGTGTACCAGATACTTCTTCTATAATAACTCCCAGAAGATGATAGCCCAAGCTACTATACTCATAAGTGGTTCCTGGAGTATTAATTAAATGTGTTTTACCGATCAATTCGGCCAAGGCTTTTGGTGTATATTTTGTATTCGCGAATTGTTTCAAACTCACTCCTATCGTTTCTAAGCCATTATAATGTGGAAGTCCAGATGTATTAGATAATAATTGATGAATCGTAATATGATTGGCTTTTTCTGCAGGTAAATAAGGAAGATATTTTCCAATAGTATCTTCTAACTGCATTTTATTTTTTTCTACCAATTGCATGACCAACATTGCAGTAAACTGTTTTGTTACAGACCCAATTCCAAATTTAGTGTCAATGGTATTGGGTGTTTCTGTAGTTCTATTAGCATCTCCATAGGCATCTTCAAAAATGATTTCTCCCTTTTTTGCAACGAGTACAGACCCGCTAAACGGACTTCTAATTTTTATTTTCATTCCTGGATCTACATAACTTTCCATTAAATCACCAATTGTTTTTGGTTCAGGTTTAAAGATTGAAAATGCTCCCCAAAGGACTAGCCCAATAATTATAGCTAAGCTAATTTTTAAAATACTTTTCTTCATTTGATTGTGTTTTGATTGAAGCCCCAAAACTAGATTAAAACACTTCAAAATTATACATCAAAAGCACTTCATTTTTACTTCATTTATAAGTCACTATATCATATCTAGTTAATTATCAACTAGATACGTAATTAATCAAAATGAAGGCATTATTGAATTCTGAAAATAATAATTAGAACAAATTAGATACGAATGGAAGTATATTTCTATCTTCTTTATTAAACTGAGACGCGATTTTTACTATTATAAAAACATTAAATACTACAGCTAATAAATATAATGTATTTGCTGCATAATGTCCCAAACCAGCTTCTCCAGTAATAAGGTTGGTCATGAAAATTGAAATTAATACGACTACAATGGTACAAATACTCCAAAGTAATTGGAAACTTAGCATTTTGCCAGCAGCAGTATCTTTAGAGTAAATCGTTTTACTTTTCTTCCAAACAATACTTGGTATAATTAAATTCACAAATGGTATAAAAACCAATAACAATGTGCATAAATTCATACGTTTTAATGCCGAAAAAGAAGATAAGGGCATCTTTTTTTCAATGAGGTAGGCTAATAATTCGGTAGGATCTAATTCTAATGTTTCTGCTAAAATTTTTACAGTAAAAGATCTTGGTTTTACAGTTCCTTTTTCTATGCGTTGAATGGTACTTAATGATACGTTTGCTTTTTCAGCCAAAGCCTCTTGTGATAATCCTAATGTTTTACGAGAATCACTTATTTTTTGTCCTAAATTTGAGTTTTCATTCTGCATAAAAGCAACTTTACTGTCTTAGTTTATTCTGCAAGATAAATAATTCACAAAGTAAACCACAGTAATTTATTTGTATTGTAATATGCATTAATACTAAATGACATAAGCCAAGATATTGAACACTAAAGTTAATACTTTGATTTTCTATAAGCAGAAGGTGTTATACCTTCAAATTTCTTGAATGAGCTATTAAAAGAAGATAAACTACTAAAACCAACATCATAAGCTATTGAGGCAATAGTGAAATTTTTATTAGACTCATCTAGCAGTAATTTTTTTGCCGCTTCAATTCTATAAGAATTGATATAATCATTGAAGTTTTGTTTTGAATACTGATTAATAACCTCAGATGTTTTTTGTGTGCTTTTCCCTATAAGTTTGCTTAAACTTGAGAGTGATACATCAGGTTCTAAGTATAACTTATTGTTTACTATTAAGTCTGATATTGTATTAAATAATTGCTCATTTTCATTAGTTTTAAATGCTTCACCGTCTATATCTGTTGCTTTAAGTTGGAACGCCTTATAGCTTAAATAATAGACAACTACAGAATACATTATTGGTCCAACAATATAAGGTATTGTTCCATCAAGAATGTTGAAACAATAAGACACCCAAATTACAATAAAGCTCAAAATAAGGACGTGTAACCATTCTAGAATAGCTTTTTGAAATTTAGTTTGCAAAGTGTTTTTATAGTGTTTTTTTATTTTCAAAAGCCATTTTCCTGATATAAAAATATAGAAAGCTAAATGAAGATAAATAAAGATAAGAATGCTTCCAAATACAATAATTGTTTGTTTATCTGTAGAATCAAACTCATTTCTTGTAATCAAGAAACTCACAATTACAATACCTATAAATGGAATTAACTCCAAATAATGTTTCTTTAAAAGTTTGAAGTTTGGTTGTGTCATTGCTATAACATACCATCGTAATAATGGACCTGTTAATAGCAAAAAGCCTAAACCAATGAAAATGAATATAGGTTCTAAATTATGTCCGAAATTTAATAATACAGATTTACCTATCCTAAATGCCATAAAAAGCAATATCAAACCTAATAATAGATTTGATAGTGCTTTTTTCTTTTTGAAAAACAATAAATAAATAGCAAATAGTGTTCCATGCAAAAGTCCTGCACTACTGACTAATATAAGAAGTATATCTGAAAAGTTCAATTATTATTTTTTAGCAAATTTAACTATAATTTCTCTTTTTCTGCTGCACAAGTTTTAGCATAAGATGTTAATTTTAATAGATTAAAAAAATGACCTACATCACCTTTCATAGTTGCAAGAATACCGTGCATAGCAATTAAATCTCTTTTAACTGGTTGCTTTTCTTTTATGATTAATTGATCTAATAATTCTTTTGCTTTTTCTTTACCACTAGTATAATAAACAGATAACACCTTTATTGCATTTTCTTCACCAGTAATCACTCTATATTTTGGTGTATATCCTAATTGCTTAATCATAGTTTCGGCTAATACCCAAGTAGACCATGGGTTTTGTCCTGTGATTAAATTGTTATCATGACTTATCTTTTCCAGATACATGCTACCTTCATTAAAGCGAGCACCTTGTTCTACAATTTTATCTTCTAAAAGAAAAGGAAATATAGACCTTGCTTCAGAAATTAAAAGCAATTCTTCTTTATTTGTAAAGCAGCTTACTTTTTTATTTTCTAGTAATGGGCGTTCATTATCTAATGTAACATTTACCAAAGCTGCAGGTCCATGGCATACAGCACCAACTACTTTATTAGATTGATAATAATCACGTACTAAGGATTGTATATGTTCATTATTTGGAAAGTCATACATCGCTCCTTTTCCTCCAACAAAGAAAACAGCTTCATAATCATTAGCCATTACATCTTTCATGGCAATGGTATTACTGGCTTTGTATTGTGCTTTGGTATCATTTAAAAACGCATAATCAAATGCTCCCATATCTTCATCATCTATAACAACAGTAGGTTTTCCTCCTAGCGGACTCGCGATATCTACTTCAAAGCCATTGGCTTGAAAAACATAATATGCTCTAGATAATTCTGTTAACTCATATCCAGTGCTTTTACCACTGTTTCCCATGACGTCTGTACTCGTCACTACTGCCAAAATTTTACCTCGCGTTGGTATTATATTTTCTGAGAGATAAGGTAGGTCTTCAATTACACTAATTTCTAGTTCTGGGTTTCTTGGTGGTAATAAGTTCATGAACCAATATCCAAATGAAAATAAAATTAGGAGTAAACCTAATATAGAAAGTGAAACTATTTTAATAATTCTGTACTTCTTAAACATAATTTTTGTGTTTTGATTATGAAGCGAAATACGTCAATTAAGCTTATAAACACTGTCGAAATGATAATTCCGTCAGAGTAAAATATTATTTTGGAACTCGTCAATTCGTTAATTACTGTTCTATTTCCAAAGTAATTTCAGCCTATCTTTAGTTACTACTATATTGGAGCAGTTGAAGAATATATAACGTATGAATAAAGCACGACTTATTAATTTAAGTCGTGCTTTATTTTATAAGTATGAACTTAAGATTTTGCCAAAGTCTACTTTCATAGGCCTTGTCAACAAGTGTATTAAATATATGATTAAAATAATTGCTCATTGTTTTATACCTACGCCAGCAACGACGCTTAAAGTATGAGTCTTAGTATATCCCACTTCCAAAAAGTTAGCGATGTCAGTTTCTGAAGGTAAACCTCTTTTTGAAGTCACTACTCTAGAAAACACACTCAATGCTCTTAGTTTCTCATCAGAAATTTTAGAATTTGATCTAATTGCATCTGTAATTTCTGTTGGTACTTTACTCATTTTATCTGCCACAAAAACTATGAGCAGTCATACATCTCAACGAATTGGATATTCTAATTTCTTCCAGCCATAACACCACCATCAATATCCCAAACGGCTCCAGTAACCCAAGAACTTTTATCGGTAAGTAAAAAATGAATGGTTTGTGCTATATCATTAGCTCTACCAACTCTACCAATAGGATGAAAATCATTGAACCCTTGTAAGGTTTCTTCAATTTTATCTGCTTCTATAAATGCATCATAAATAGGAGTCACAACAACTGCTGGCGAAACCGCATTTACTCTAATATTAAATTCTGATAACTCCATTGCTAAGTGTTGAGTTAGAGAATGTAAACCTGCTTTAGCCATTGAATATGCTGACGATGGTGTTGCTTTTATGGCTTGTTTTGCCCACATAGAGCCAATATTTACTATAGAACCACCATTGTTTTTAGTTAACACCTGAACTACAGCCTGTGTGATAAAGAAAAATGCTTTATTGAAATTATGGTAGGTATCATAATCTGATTCTGAATGTTCTAAAAAAGGTTTTGGACTAAAGTAACCTGCTGCATTTACAAGGTATTTTAAATTTGGCACAATGTTTTCTAGGGTTTTAGAAAAAGCTCTTACTGCTGTTTGATCACTTAAATCCAACTGTACTGTTGTTACACTTCCTAATGGTGAAAGATCCTTTTGAGCGTTTTCTAAATTGGTGGTGTTTCTACCTATTAAAATAACATCTATTCCATCTTTTAAAAGGTATTCTGCAGTGGACTTACCTATTCCGGTAGTACCACCTAAAATTAATGCTTGTTGTTTCATTGTTTTATTTTTAATGTTTAATACTAATGCAAATTTCAGTACATTATCACATTAAAAATGGTAATCCAGAAGCTAATAATGGTAAATTAGAGATAAGCCTTTTGAAACGCCCTTGGAGTATAACTCGTTCCTTTTTTGAAGTATTTAGTAAAGTAAGTTGGATCATCAAATCCTAGAGCATAAGCGACTTCTTTAATTGATATATTTTGATTAGACAACATCCTTTTGGCTTCTAGAAGTTTGCTCTCTTTAATAATATTAGCAGGAGTATCAAGCAAATATGTTTTACTTATAGCTGTTAATGTTTTGCTATTAGTATTTAATGTAATAGCATAATTATCGATACTATAAAAATCATTAATACGTTTAAAAATCAGTTTTTTAAATGCCGCTGCAAGTGCAAAATCGGCATTTGTTTCATGATTTAAATTGTATGCTTTATTTCGTAAGCGTTCTATTAAAAATAAAATGGTTTGAAAATGATGATAGGATTGTTCTCTATAATTAGACTCTTTAAGTTGTAACTCTGATTCAATAAAAGCCGTTATTAAACCTACTTTTTTTGAATCTAATTCAGAGAGTGTAATATGACTATTGCCGATTTCATTAAAAATAGATGTTGAAAAGCGCTCTAGAATTTGTGGATTATATTTGGTGATAAACTCATCATTAAAATGAAATAAATAACCTTCATTTACTGAGTCTTTACAGAAATAATGAATTTGATTTTTATTGATAAAAAACACAGTGTTGTCAGGATGATCTATTATATTATAATCGATGTAATGTCGTCCTGATTTTTTAAACCAAATTATCTGATAAAAGCTGTGCCTATGAGGAATTGACGCATGCATTCTATTTTTGTCGACATAAGTCTTCGCATTGTTTAATTCAAAATGTAGCTTCGAATAATCATCTTTATGCAAGTCGTATCTCTTTATTTCTTTCATAGTGTTACATAACATATATGTATTAAAAGTCATATGATACTGTGGAATTCATAGTCCTTTTTTTCAAAAATAAAGATAATGATCTCATTTTAAATATACAATTTGAAACTATGCATTTCAGTGGAATTCAAAATATCAAATTCCCCATTTAAAACCAAAAGACACATTATTTCTGTTCGTAAATTGCCCGAATAAAAACTGATCCTTGCCATAAAACAAGTGACTTTTTAATATCAATTGTGTATTCGAATTGAGCCAGTAATTTAAGCTAGGTGTTATAAACCCGTCTTTATTATTCATACTATGAACCCATAAAATTTCAGCTTTTAAATTATCATTTAACATCTCTTTAGATGCTAAAAATGTTGCATTTGTCTCAAACCTATCTCTATTAAAAGGTATGATATCTTCTGTAATCCATTCATTAAATAGCTGTGCACTAAACACGTACTCTCCTTTTATATAATCTATACCAAGAGCCGATTTATAGACATTGCTTTTTTCTACGGCTGAATTGGCATTAGGATTATTTGAACTAAAATTCTGATTAAAAACATAAACCAGTTCTCCTCTAAATGTCGATGAACCTATAACTTTATTAAATGTTCCTCCTAGTGTATGCTGACGTTCATATTTAGGACTAATTGTTATTGTTGGTACAGAATTGAATTGAGATAAGGTATTATAGAATACAGGTAAATCGTCATAATGGTATAAATAATTTAATGATAAATCCCATCCTTTGGCAAACGTCGTAAGTTTTATACCAATATCAGAATCTTTGAAAAATCGCTCTGGTCTTTGTACTTGTCTAAATTCCATTGCAACGCCATTTGGCAATGCTTTAAATAGATTTTTTGTAAAATAAGGTGCATCAAAATCTTGCGTGATATGATATGTATTATCAGGTATCCAAATCAATTGCACTCCAATAGCATTAATATCAAATTCAGTTTTGACAGACCATAGCGGAATTCTGCTATCCTCGAAATCTTCTAAAATGAATCTTCTAAAATTTTGTGGATTTACAATATCTAAAAGTTTAAGTCCATCTGTTTCTCCCCAAACAATTTGTTGCTTACCTATAGTTACTCTAAGTTTGTTTTTAAATCGTGTATAGAAATAAAATTCTCGTAGTTCTAAACTAGTTTTATCATCAATAAATAAGCGCTTACTAAAATTTGAGACCATTGTCTCTCTAGGTGTTCCTGTTTCTAAGTTATCTTGAAACTCACTATATATCTGACTTTTAAAAACAAGTTTAGATCGTCTGTTAAATTTATATATGAATTCTGGTTTTAAAATGAGTTCTGTCTTTTGAAGTTTTTCTGAATCAAATTCGTATGACATATCATAACTCAGCACTAAGCTGGCATCAAGTTTTTCTTTAAATGTTTTTTTTGGTTTTTCTTGAGCATAGCTAGTTATTACTATGCTCAAGAAAATAATATTAAGAACGGTTTTCATTGTTTTATTACTCATATTATAGCCCATCTACTAAGGCTTCTTCAGTAAAATAATCATCACTTAATACCGTTTTGTAATCGATATTTTCAAACTTAAAAACCGTTTCGTGCTTTGTTTTGTGATTTATGACATCAATTCTATGATACGTCCAAATCTCTTGCACTATTTTTATATCACTAATTTTTACCGTTTTTAAATGATTTCCTGCAATATCCCAAGATTCTGATTTTCGCATAATCCAGAGTTTAGCATCGACCCAAAAGTGAGCTTTACTATACCCTAACTCTTTTGCTATAGCATCATTTTTTGGTGTTGCTTGAATGAGATAGCAATCATTATCATCAATTTTTTCAATTTTTAAAGTTTTATAATTATAGTCGTCTTTACTTATTTTGGTTTCTAGTTTAATATCTTCATAAGTAAGATCTGTACCTAAAAAATAATCGCCTCTATTTGCTGCTGAGATGCGTCGTGTTTTTCTTAATGCAGGCAGATATAACCACTGGTCGTCATCTTTAGATGCTTCTGGGTAATCAAAAGTTAAAAACCCAGTACCTTTCACACTTGATGGCGTTTCGTAAAAAATTACTAATCTTTTTTCTTTGCCAAAATACTTTCGTAATGCTATTGTTTTTCTAACACGCATTTTACCTCTTTTGTCTTTAAGTTCCATAATAAGGTTTCGTTTTACTGAAACACCTTCATTCTTTGCATGTGTGTTTTCGGCTATTTGCTGACCATCCATTAAGTTTTGTCCATAAGATGACAATGGATTCATGATAAAGAATGTCGCTAAAATTAAAATCAATGTTTTCATAATTATTTGTTATTGTCTTCGTTAATAAAAAATTTAGGTTTGGCTAATAATATAATTGCTGGTAATAGTGTCATACTTCCAATAAAACTCACTATTACAGCTATAGCAACAAGAAAACCAAACTGATTTAAAGGAGGAACAGAACTGGTCATTAAAACACTAAACCCAAAAGCAAGTGCTAAGAAGTTAAATAGCAAGGCTCTACCTGCGGATTTATAAAATTCATGATATGCCTGAGTTATTGGGAGTTTTTCTTCAATTAAAAAATATTTAAGTCGGTCAATAGTATGCACAGCGAAATCAACACCTACTCCAATTGCAATTGCTGCAAACATTGATGTACCAACAGCTAACCAAATATTCATTATTCCCATAACTGTGTAAAGAAAAAGCACCGAAATGGTAACAGGAATAACCGTTAGAACACCAGCTATTAATGATCTAAAACTAAATGCAGCAACTATAAGTACGACTAGTAAAGCTATAATTGCTCCTAAGAAATGATTTATTCCTAATTTGCTTATCCAATGTGCATCTACTGCAACTTTCCCGCTTAATGTGGCTTTAAAATCAGAAGATTTAAAATGTGCATTAATAAATTCTTGTGCTTTATTAACAACTTCATTTTCATTAATATATTCACCAGAATTCATTCTAAACCTAATATTGGCTAATTTATAATCATAATCTACATAATTATCAAAATCTGTTGGATCTCCACTTGCAGAATACAGTAAGAAATATTGCGCAACTAATTCATTGCTTTCAGGTATACGATAAAACTCCTTGCGGTTTTCATTCATAGATTGATTCATTTTTTTAATGAAATCTACAATTGAAGTACTTCCTTTAACAAAAGGTAATGTTTCGATATGCTGTTGTAATAATTCTATCTTCTGAAGGTTCTCTATTTTAAACAAATCTTCTTCTTTAGGAGTTTCAATAAGCACATCTAAATATGAGGTTCCATCTGTTTTTTGATTAATTAACTGGTCTGCAAAAACAATAGGTTCATCATCTTGAAAGTTTTTAATACGGTCTTCATTTACTAATAGTTTTAACGCGCCACCAATACCAAAGACTATAATTACAATTGCAGTGATTAATATTGTTTTAGGTCGCTTAATAACTAAATTACCAAGTTTCAACATTACATTTCCAAAGCGATCTACTTTTTCAACAGATTTAAAAACTTTACTTTTTTGAGGTTTCAAAAGCATCATTGCCGAAGGAATCATAAAAAAGGCATATACTAAGGCTACAAAAACACCAAGCGCACCAAAAATGCCAAAATATATCATTGGTGGCATATACGAAGACAATGCAATAGACAAAAAACCTGCAATTGTTGTAAATGACGTAATCGTTATTGGTCGCCACATTTTAAGCATGGTCGCTACTACCAATTCTTTCTGACTATAATCGGGATATTTTACAGCCAATTCATAATATTCGCCAAGGATATGAATCCCATCTGCAACTGCAATAGCAATAAGGACTACAGGTAGACCATTAGTGATTACAAAAAAATCTACACCAAAAGCCGCCATTAAACCTAAAGCTATCCCAACAGATGCTAATACCATTAAGTTTGGAAGTAATACGCCTCTAACAGTTCGATAAGCAAAAATTAAAATCAATGCAATAACTAATCCTGCAAATGGATTGGTTCTCATTGCATCTTCATCTATGTATTTAATAAGGTAACCACTTACTGCACCTTCACCAGCCAAATAGAATTGATGATCTTTTTCTTTTATATTAGATACTAAATCAAATAAGCTATTATAAACTTCATGCTGCTCCTTATTGTATGAATCTAACATTTCAGCAACAATAAGTGTCGTTGTTTTGTCTTTTGAAACGAGATTTCCTTGATACAACTCAAAATCATCAATATGCTTAGATACTTCTAAAGCTTTTTCTTCAGTAAGATTATCCAATTCAAAAAATGGCTCTACTTCTATTCCATAATCTGTTCCAATGATATTATTTTCAGTAGATAAGCTTGTAATTTGATCTGGATCGATTCCTGGAATAGACTTCAGTTGTTCACTAATTGTATAAACTAATTCTAATGATTTCTTATTAAATATTCCTTTTTCATTAACTATAGCAATTACCATCGGGTCTTTAAGTCCGAATGTTTCTTTGAGTTGATTTCGTTGAATTAATACGGAATCTTTTGCTGGAAGAAATGCATCATAACGTGTATCTTTTTCTAATTTTGGCAAAAATGCTACAGATGCTAAAAATATGACACTGCTTATAATAAGTATGATTTTATAATGTATCGTTATTGTATTAAAAAAGGCTTCTACTCTATTTTGTTTCATGATAAAAATGTATTTAGTTGTATATACAACATTATGATTAAAAAAATATTATTTAATTTTTTGTTCTAGTTCATTTAGATTACTAATCCCTTTAGGTCCTAGCTTATCCGTTAAAAGCGACATTGTATCTTCCCATATAGGAATTAACTTGTTTACTAAAATTACACCATCTTTAGAAAGTGAAATAAGTGGTCTATAATCTAAACTTTTAGAAATATAGCCTTTATTGCTTAGCATCTTAACATTTCTACTCACCGTAGAACGTTCTAGTGATAACACTTGACCAATAACACCTTGTTCAACATTTTCAAATTTGCTTACGACAAATAAAATGGTCATTTGATTTTCGGTAACATCAAAATCAGCTAATGCACTCCTGAAAATATTATCTACTAATCTAGAAATTTGTCGCAATCTCGACCCGATACAATGTTCGAATTCATATTTCATAGTGCAAATATACTTTAAAATGTTGTATATGCAACACGAATTAAGATAATTTTAAATACATACTCAATGTGTGAAATTCACGTTCTATAAAAGGCAAGACATAAATCTAACAATGTATTAACACAGTTATTCGTTTTTAATATTTAAATTCGGCCATCAAAAATAGCGACACCTTTTCATCAATTATGAAATCATTTATTACCCTCTTATTAATTATATGTTCAGTAAATGTCTATGGACAAAAAAAACCTGAAATTAGACTAATTGATTTTTCTGATTTTAGTTTTCCTACTGAAATTGATTCTAGTAATACAAAAGTCATTACAGATACTTTGATTCCAATAAATATTAAAGACACGTATTGGCAAAATAATGTTTATAATCCTTATAAAAATGTAGCTGTTGAGTTTCCTTTACAATTAAAATTTAAAGATTCTACTTATGCCTCTCCTATTGGTAGAAACAAAGTGGTAACCTCAAGATATGGCTGGCGTCGTGGAAGAGCTCATAGAGGTATCGATATCGATTTAGTCACTGGAGATAGTGTATTTGCTATGTTTGATGGTATTGTTAGACTCTCTAGATATAGTAGAGGACATGGCAAAACTGTTGTAATAAGACATTTTAACGGATTAGAAACTGTATATGCACATTTATCAAAATATGGTGTTAAAGAGAATGATACTATAGCAAAAGGACACTATTTAGGCAAAGGAGGAGTTTCTGGAAACGCTAGAGGAAGCCATTTACATTTGGTTGTAAATTATAAAGGGATTTCTATTAATCCAGAATATTTGTTTGAGTTTAATGATAATAATACCATAAGAGCCAATAAACTTTGGGTCACTAGAAAATGGACACGTCCAAATATACATAACTCAAAGCGTCAAAGTAAAATAAAGCTTTTGTTAACCCAAGAAGAAGCAGTTGCAAGCTTGATAAAACAACAATCAATATATGTTGTAAAACGTGGGGATACCTTGTCTAGAATATCGAAACAAAATAATGTAACAATTGCTTCAATTTGTAAAATCAATACTTTAAAACGAAATTCTATTATTAAAATTGGTCAAAAACTAATTATCGAAAAATAATCACTTTGTTGTTTCAATATTTGAGTTTAAAATAATGTTCTTTTGAACCACAAATACACCATCTTCTTTTTTTAGCTTAAGAATTCTTGTAGGATCTCCTTTTTTAGTAATTCTTTTACGGCAAAGTTTTGTCAATAATGGATCCTCATCAAAAAGAAAACTTGCGATTTCATATTCTGGTTTTGATGGTTCTTTAATCACTGGAAATAATTGTTGCAGTTGATTGTAACGTCTGTCATTTCCTGGTATAAATGTATAAAAAGTATATTGTCCATCTGCATCCGTCTTTATCCAACCTCTATGGTATACGTAGCGTTTGTCATGATGTGTTTTTAAATCAAAATCCCCATTATCATTTGCATGTTCGATATACAAAATAATATCTTTTGCTGGAGTTACACCATCACTTTCATATATAATCCCTGAAATTTTAAGTTTATTAATTTTTGATTTAAAGTCTGGAATAGTATCGCTATTGTTTAATTTAAGTACATCATAATCATATATAGGGTGACGTTCCATATAGTTTTCAGGGATGCTTTCTAAAATGGCTGTAGAGTCCTGTGCGTAAATTGAAGAATTCATACAAATAACACAGGTAAAGCAGAAAAGAACAATTAAATTTTTCATGAGGCTCAGCATTATAGATTCTCTCAAAATTGCAAGATTTATACCTAAAACCCTTAAAAATCGTATCAATGATTAAATTTTACGTTGAAATGTTTCGATTCGCAAAATATATCGATGAAATGTATCTGGTTTTCATTAATAGAACTTCTTTTGATTTAAAAAACAAAGCGTTGATACTGTTTTATACATTTAAATTGCATTGTCTTTAAAGCATCATTTTATGGATTGAATTAAACAAAACTATTAAGCTATCCCAACAAAAAACCAAGACATTTTTGTGTGTTTTAATAATAAAAAAGTCTAGAGCTAATTCAAAACAAGTAGTCAAAAATTTAAAATAAAATGCTTTTATAGTCCGTTAAACGATTAAAAAGATCAAAAGTATTTCATCGTATAAATGTGTATTTAATCCAGTAAACAGGCAGTTAATCCAATAAATACGCATTTCATATGATGGATTAGTTTACAAAAAAAGTTAAAATAAAGTTGGTTTTTTTAATTAATTGTATAGATTTGTTTGTCCTAGATTAACTAAAAAACCTAAAAATGAAAACAAAATTTACTTTATTTATCGTTACTTTTTTTCTGATGGTAAGCATCGGTTTCGCTCAAAAAAGGAAGACTCCAGTAAATATAATAAGTGGCAAAGTAAATATCTCAAAATATCATAGTCATGAAGAATTAGACAGACTATCTAAAGGAGATTTGCTTGTATTATATATTGAACGTATTGAAGTTATTGTGAATATATTACCAAATATTGCATTTGCTACCAAACCTGGTGTAACTATGGGATCTTTAGGGATTCCTGAAACCAAAGAAAATTTAAAAGCATTAGAAAATAATAGAGAAGCATCTGTTAATTATTTTGAAAGTACTGTTGAGTTTCAGAAAACGATTTTACCATATTCTGATACTCGAGATTTAATCGCTGCCATATTATTTTATGAAGCAACACTTAAATCATTACATACCTATAATGATTATAAATCTGATTAGTATTTACATAACTAGCTTATAATTTAAGTAAAACCTCAACATCATATGTTGAGGTTTTTTTTATGCAATCATCCTATTTTATAAGTAATTGATTTGTTGCTAGTTATTCATTTCATATGGTTTTATCTAGAAATTCACTTAAATTGTAGGAAAAATAATATAACACACTCAAAATAGCGTAGTTCATCGATATTTTTTGCATTTCATGACTATTGTTTATATGTTTGAATATATCTATTAGCGCCCACTAATCTAAAATAAACGAATTTAACCACTATGAAAAAAATCACTCAAATTACACTTATCTTTTTATTAGTGTATAGCAACATGTTTGCTCAGCAAGAAAAAGGAATAATTGGTTATAATAACTGGCTAAATCCATGGACAGAATTTAAACCAAATAAAATTGAATACGGGAAACCAACTCAAATACTAAGTGGTAATATTTCTAAAGACACAAAACTACTTAAAAGAGATATTTATTTATTATTAGGTGACGTCTTTGTTACAGATAGCACAACACTTACAATTGAACCTGGTACAGTAATTATTGGTGATTTTGAAAGTAAAGGTTCGCTTACTATTAGTAATGGATCAAAAATCATAGCAGAAGGTTCACATACAGATCCAATTATTTTCACATCTAGTAAGAGTGTTAAAAAACCTGGTGATTGGGGAGGACTCTTTATACTTGGAGATGCACCTACTAATAAATTTGGCAATGAGTCGTCTTTAAATTATGGGTTGCATCCTTCAGCAACTACAAGTATTAGTTATGGTGGTAATAATCCAGATAGTTATTCGGGCATATTAAGATATGTGAGAATAGAATTTGCTGGAAAAAGAACTAAAAAATATGGCTATTTTAATGGACTTACTCTAGCAGGAGTTGGGCAGCATACAATTATTGATAATGTAATGGTGAGTTATTGTGAAGGTAATTCTTTTAGTATTTTAGGTGGCGATTTAACTTTAGATAAGTTAGTTTCTTATAAGTCTAGTGCTAATGATTATAATTTTAATTATGGAACTCAATGTTGGATTATTAATTCCTTAGCAATAAGATCTCCTTATGTATCTGGAGCTGATATCTCAAGATGTATGTACGTAACTGCTTATGATCAAAAAGAAGATGTCGATTTTACTAAAAACCAAACCTTTGTTGAAGCCGAAAACTTAACATTAATTAATATTAGTGATGATTTAAACTATGATATTAAAGTTGGCTTAGTAAACGAAGCCATTTATATAGGAGAAGATGCTTCATTTGCTATTGATAAGAGTGTTGTTTCTGGTTTCAATCCAGCAGTAATCTTTGACTATAAAATTAAGATCAACAATGAGAATCTAGAAAAAATTAAATTTACTAGAACCTATTTTAACAACTGCAAAGGAAATATTTTTGTAAAAAATAGTCCAAATAATGAGGATTTAGAAAATTGGTATGGCAATAGTGCTTTTAACAATGTATACTCTATAGGTCCAGATTCTGAAACATTTATTGATACTAAGAACAAAAAACAACCTGATTTTAGATTAAGAATCAATAGAATTATTGCTTCTAATGATACTGTCGATGACGATGATTAAACATTAGACAATTTAAAATTTAATTAAAACGATCCTTACAGCAAAAACCGCATAAGATTATTGTCTGTTTTTATTATAATCGATGCCTTTAAATTATAGTAAAATATGACCCCTCATAAATCAAATAATAACAGCCTATAGATTAGATAATTACAACTCAAATTAAATGTATAATACTAAAATTGCATATAAACTTTTTTTAGGACTTTCTTTTTTTATTCTTGTTTTACAAGAAAAAATAAATGCCCAAATAGTTATTGGCACACCCAACTTAGCCTTTAGTCAAGCTTGTGCAAGTGATTCTTTCAATACCTATAGTACAACCTTTGTTTTTTCTCCAGAAAGTGCATTAAACATTTCAAATCAATTTACCATTGAAATCTCTGATGCCGATGGTGATTTTTCAAATCCAATAGCTGTATTCACATCAAATCCTGGAACAATAACGACATCACCAGCGACTCTAAACTTTTCTTTGCCTATAACTATTTCAGGAGAAAGCTACAAAATACGAATAAAGAGTAGTTCTCCTGTAGCTACCAGTACAAACTCTATAGCTTTTGCTGCATATTATAAAATTCAAGATGCTCCATTTACCATTAATAATTTAGTCTCTACAGCTTCTTATTGTTCTGGAGGAAGTTATCTCTTAACAATTGATAATCCTGGCACAGGGTCAAATGACTCACCTCTCAACTATCCTTCGCTTACTTTTAATTGGTACAAAGAAACAGGGCCAACTACAGCCGTTTTTATTTCTGAAGAAACTAGCTTATTAGTAGATGAGGAGGGAACTTACTTTGTTGAAACCAATTATGGTACCTGTACTTCTAATTCATTTTCAAATCGTGTAACTATTAATGAAGTTATCACTGGCGAAGCAAATGCTGGTATTTCCTCAAGTTTAGGTAATCCTTTTTGCCCAGGTGAAAACTTTACTACTTTAAGTACTTTAGGCGGAAATAGTTACCAGTGGTTCAAAGATGGTTTAGTTATCCCAGACGCAACAAATCAAATGTATCAAACTAATGAATCTGGAACTTATACTGTTCAAGTCGATTTAGGTAGTTGTTCAGCTTCGGGTTCAATAGAACTTATAAGTGAACTGTTTGATGCTTCTATTAATGTTTCTGAAATTAATACAATCGAAAATGGTGAATCATTATCGGTTATAATTACAACTACAGCTAATAACCCAGAATTTAAATGGTATTTAGATGATGTTCTCATTACTGGTGCCACAGAAGATAATTTCGAAGCAACAGAATTTGGTATTTATAAAGTTAAAGTTAGTGAAACTTCAGGCTGTATTAGTTCAAGAGAATTTTTGTTTGAAATTAATGAAGCTTATGATCCTTTCCCTGAAGTAGAAAACATACCTAATGTTATCAGCCCAAATGGAGACGGTATCAATGATACTTGGGTAATTCCTACACAGTATTTAAGTGGAACAAATACAAAGGTTCTTATTATGACCAACCGAGGAAAAGTAGTATTACAAACCAATGATTACTTAAATAATTGGCCAGAGAATGATTTGAGTTTATCAAACGTCAATCAAGTGTTTTATTATGTAATAACAACAATAGATAACGAACCTAAAAAGGGTTCAATAACAGTCGTGAAATAATATGAAAATACATCTTTTGACTTTAGTATTATGTATCTGTTCTATACAGGTGTTCTATTCTCAAGAAGATGATGGAGTGATCTCGCTTAGCCTACCTGTTAGAAATTCTCTAACCTTTAATCGTTATACAATTAACCCAACGTTTAGTTTTGTTCGAGAACAAACAAAATATATTAGCCTTTTTAACAAAAGAGAATGGGTACAATTTGAAGATGCACCTCTCACCTATTTAGTAAGTTATTCAGGACGATTTGGTGAAAATATAGGTGCTGGATTAGGAGTGTTTCAACAAAACTATGGTGTTTTAACTACTTTTGGAGGTCTTTTAAATTTTGCTTACAACGCCAGAATGACAAGAGATAGTAATTTAACTTTTGGTCTTAATATTGGTGCTTATAAAAGTGGAATAAATACAGCTAATATCATCACAAATTTTGATGATCCTTCTTTACAAAATGTTTCCGAAAACTTATTACTTACTATCAATCCAGGAATAAACTATGGCACAGTATTTTTAGATTTTGGGGTATCAATACATAATTTGGTGAGCTATAACTTTGAATCATCAGCACTTATTGAAGATAACCCTGAACAAAGTATCCAAGCACATTTAATGTACACAGGATATATGAATACAAGAGGTTTTTTTGATGAAAGTAAATTTTCGGGTCTATTAAAATCTGAATTTAAAAAAGATGAAACAATAATCTCTGCAATAGCAATGCTTACAATTCCTAAAGGCATTTGGGCACAAGCTGGTTATAACACACTTTATGGCATTTCTGGTGGCATTGGTATTAACATTTCACCTCAAATTGCTATTGAGTATAATTTTGAGAAAGCATTAGGAGATTTAACCAACTTTGGTTCCTCTCATGATATTACACTTGCATACAGATTTAAAAATAGAGAAAACTATGACTATAGTCGTAGCGATGAAGTTAGTGGTTTAATCTCAGGCAATAAAAAAAAGCGCCCTACATCAAAAATATCAAAAGCAACAGCTGAAGCTAATCGCAAACTATCTGCAGAAAGAAAAGCCCAAGCACAAGCAATACTATTAACAGAACAAAAAGCTAAAGAGGATGCTGAAGCACAAGCAAAACTATTGGCAGAACAAAAAGCTAAAGAGGACGCTGAAGCACAAGCAAAACTATTAGCAGAGCAGAAAACTATAGAGGACGCTGAAGCACAAGCAAAACTATTAGCAGAACAGAAAGCTATAGAGGATGCTGAAGCACAAGCAAAACTATTAGCAGAACAGAAAGCTATAGAGGATGCTGAAGCACAAGCAAAACTATTAGCAGAACAGAAAGCTAAAGAGGACGCTGAAGCACAAGCAAAACTATTGGCAGAACAGAAAGCTAAAGAGGACGCTGAAGCACAAGCAAAACTATTAGCAGAACAGAAAGCTATAGAGGACGCTGAAGCACAAGCAAAACTATTGGCAGAACAGAAAGCTAAAGAGGATCTAATTTCAAATCCTAAGGATGAACTTGGTAAATCTATGTATGCTTTAACTCAACAAACAAATGAATCAAAAACAACACAAAACGAATTATTAAAAAAATTCGATGAAATAGTTGAAATAAAAGACAAGGATCTTAAAGATTTAAAAGAAGAGAATGATTTAAGCGAGCAAGGTATTACAGTTGGGCCCAAGCCTTTTAAAAGTATTACAGCAGAAAATAATGCATTAGAAGTCATCAAGTCTGATTTAGATGATGTTATTAAAACACGGAATGAAAAAATAGAACAGTTGAAGGTTCTATATGATGATAAATTCGAAGCAGATACGATTACAAACGATGACGTTTATCTGTATTATCAAAAAGCCTTAAAAGAATTAAATTCAGAACAATTAAAAGCTACAGATGCTAGAGTGACATTAGAAATACGCTTGGAAGCGATTAGAATAGCTACAGAATTTGAACGAAGACGAAGAATTAAACGTGCAGCATTTGACAATGAAGACGAACGGTATTTACAAGATAGAGCAACACTAAAAAACATAAAACAAACAACAGCAATACGTAATGAACCACTAGAATCTAAAGATTATGATTTTGGGGAAGAACAAAGCAGTAATATCCAAATCTTGAAAAATGTTGAAAATATAGAGAATGGATATTATTTAATAATTGCGGTACATAGTGATGTCGACGACAGAAATAATTTTGTTGAAAAAATTGTGGCATCAGGGCGTACTGATATAGACTTCTTCTATGATGTCAATACGAGTAAATATTATATTTACTATGATAAGTTTGATAGTATTGAAGCTGCTAATGAAGGTTTAAAATTAAAAGGAAACAAACCATATAATGTAAAAATGTCCCTCGTTAAAATAGAGAATTAAAATAAGTAATTAGGCCATTCCTTTTTCAACATTGCCCTTGAAGAAAATGGAATTTAAAAAACAAGTATCATGAAAAAACCTACTTTTTCTAGAATAGTAATCATTGTTTCATTATTATTTTTAGGTCTTCAATCCTATGCTCAAAATTATGAACCTTTTACACCTAGGTTTGATCAGGATTTGAAAGGTGATATTATCCTTATCGGAAATAATATTCTTGGACCAGATAATAATGCCTTTAATGACAATTCTATTTATAATCATAATGTTGATATGCAATATATTGATATTGATGGTGATGCTTCAACATTTAGTTCTTCTAGTTCAGATTTAGATATACCAAACCCAAATTGTTATAGAATTATATATGCTGGTCTATATTGGGGCGCAGTAAATCCAGGAGACGAACCAATAACTAATGTGAAATTTAAAGGGCCTATTGGAGGATACAATGATATTCAAGGGACAATTATTTACGAGGCCAACGGTACTTCTGTAGATGGTGGAGATAGTTTTTCATATGCCTGTTTTGCTGATGTAACATCCATAGTAACAGCTTTAGGTACTGACCTAGGAACATACACAGTAGCAAATGTATCTTCCGGATTAGGAGAAACCTCAACATTTAGCCCATATAATGGGACAGGCCAATCGGCTGGATGGTCCCTTTTTGTGGTTTATGAAGATCCAACACTACCCGGAAAATCAATTACTAGTTTTGATGGTTTTAGCGCGATTAGTGTACCAGGGAATAATACAGCCTTAGACATTCCAGTTGATGGGTTTAGAACGATTCCAGCTCCAGCTCCAGTAAGAGCAAATTTTGCTTTTGCTACTTTAGAAGGTGATAGTCCAATTTTAGGAGATCGTTTAAGACTTAATGGTGTGAGTTTATCTACAGCAGATCGACCTGTAAGTAACTTTTTTAATAGTTCTGTAACCCAATTAAGTGCTTTGCCTGTTAATAACAGAGTACCTAATAGTACAAATACTTTAGGTTTTGATACTGGTGTAATTGCAATTCCAAATCCAGCTAATTCAGTTATTGCTAATGATGCTACGTCTGCTATGATTCGTTTAGAAACAAGTGGAGATACATACTTTCCTTACTTTTTTGCTTTCGCAGTAGAAATAATTGAACCTAATATAGTTCTCACTAAAATTGTTGAAGACGACGCTGGAAATGATATTGGTGGTCAAACAGTTGGTCTTGGGTCTTCATTAAATTATGTCATTGGATTTCAAAATACTGGAAATGATAATGCTACTAATTTTCAAATTAGGGATATTCTTCCTATAAATATTATTTTCAATTACCCAACAGATTTAGTTTTGCCTCCTGGCGTCACTGTTGTTAGTTATAATCCTACAACAAGAGAGATTATCTTTGCTATAGAAGATTATTTGGTTGAAGAAAATGATCCTGTATATGAGATTCGCATAGAAGTACAAGTCGTTGATACTTGTAATCAATTGGCCGATGCTTGTTCTAATATAATTAATAATCAAGCATTTGCTACATATAACGGATTTTTCAATCCGACATTTCAAATTACCGATGATCCAAGTTTAAATAGCAATACTGGATGTTTACTATCACCTCAAGCTACCAACTTTTTAGCTGATCTTGATTGTGTGTTTTCTGAAGACATTATATTATGTGGTAATAGTGTTGATTTAACTGCCGCAAATGGATATGATACATACTCTTGGTCTACAAGTGCTACTGGAACTCCAGTGATAGGGACATCTCAAACAATAACTGTTACAGCGATAGGAACTTATTATTCGTTTAATACAGCAATTGCACCTTGTCAATCTATTGTACAGGAATTTGTTGTAGAACTTTTTGGAGGCAATATAGAAAACCCAGTAATTCCTTATGCAGATGAAGTTGTTACCTGTCCTAATGATGGCAAATTATTACCGAATATATTTTTATGTGGCGCTAATGATTCTAGAAACATTCAAACAAATATTTCTGGAGCTTCATCAATAATATGGGAACAATTAGACGAATCTAGTTGTCCAGCAGTGATAGACCCTGATTGTGCAAATGAAGATAATTCATGTATATGGAACCAAGTAGAAACTGGTCCAGATTTTTTAGCAGATACTTCTGGTCAGTTTAGATTAACTATAAATTATTCTGGTGGTTGTTTTGTTCAGTTCTATTTTAATGTCTATCAGAATTTATTAAATCCAACAGTAATTGCTACAGATATTATTTGTACGACACCAGGAAGTATTACAGTAAATGATGTGCCTTCGGGTTATGAATATAGTTTAGATAATGTAACTTTTCAACCGAGTAATGTGTTCTCAATTAACACGCCTGGCATCTATACTGTCTACATAAGACAAATTGGTGTGCCTACAAATCCATGCGTGTTTACTGTTCCAGATGTTCAAATTAGAGAACGAGATTTTACTGTTTCAACAACTATAACTCAACCGCTTTGTTATGGTGATAAAGGCAGTATCCAATTAGCAGCAAATGATGTTGATCCACAATATTCATTTTCATTATTTGAAGGTGCAACCTTGGTTAATAGTGTTGGACCAATTTTAGAAAACACCTATACATTTGCTAATTTAAACCCAGGAACTTATACAGCTACAGTAGAAACTGAAAATGGTTGTATCTATTCTGAAGATGTTACTATTATTGAGCCTCCATTACTAACAGTTACCGCAGCAATTACTATTCCTCTAACTTGTACAGATGGTGAAATCACTATATACCCTGTAGGTGGAACACCGCCTTACTTTTATTTTATAAATAGTACAACAGATTTTCAAACGGTACCAGAAATAGTAGTTACAACAGCTGGAATTTATGATATTACGGTTATAGACTCTAATAACTGCAGTGCTAATACATCAATAACCATTGATACTATACCTGGTCCAGAATTTAATGTTACTTCAACTAATATCACCTGTGCAAGTTCAGGAGATACAGGGACAATAACCATAAATGTTACTTCAACTAACGGAAATACGCTAATGTATAGTATCGATGGAGGATTAACCTTTTTTAATTCAAACATTTTTACAGGACTTCCAGAAGACGATTATGATGTTGTCGTTCAATATACTGCTGGTACTTCAGTATGTACTTCAGATCCACAAACGATAACAATAACAGCAAATAATGCTATTTCTGGAACTGCAGAATTAACAGCAGCATATACTTGTTCAACCACTGGAACTATTACTGTTACTGGAGTTACTGGAGGTGATCCTCCTTATACATATAGTTTAGATGGTATTACATTTCAATCAAGTAATACATTTACGGGTTTAACCAATGGAACATATACCGTAACAATAAGTGATGACAATTCCTGTACGTTTATTGCTAATGAAATTATTATCGATCCTTTAAATCCGCCAACAGATTTAACATTTGATAATACACCAATAACCTGTCCTACAAATACAACCACTGTTACTATTACAGGAACAACTGGTGGCACAGGAGTTTTAGAATATCAAATTATTGCACCAGCTGCTAATGTTACACCATATCAAACATCAACACTATTTTCAGGGTTAGAGCCTGGTACATATACATTTCAAGTAAGAGATTCTAATAATTGTATTTATAATGAATCTTATACAATCGATCCCATACTATCACCAACAGTTAATGTTGTATTAACCGAAGATTTAGATTGTACAGTAACTCCAGATGCAATAGTTACTGGAACTATTACAGGTACAGCACCATTTACTTATGCGGTATCAATAAATGCAGGTGCCTATTCATCATTAGGAGCAACAGGGTTATCATTTATCTATTCAACATCTAATGCTGGAACATATCAATTTCAAATTACAGATGCAAATGGATGTATTGCAGAATCAAGTATCATAACCGTAAACCCCATTTCTTTACCAGCCTTGAGTTTAGTTGCTCAAACACAAGACATATTATGTCATGGAGACTCAAACGCTGCTATTGATATTACTATAGATACTACAGTAGGTACTCCGCCTTTTGTAATCAATGTAAATAATGATACTACAGGAATAAATTACGGATCACAAACTTCAGGATTACCAACTGGGACATATACTATTACTTTAACTGATGCTAATTCTTGTACAGCTACTGAAATCATAACTATCAATGAACCAAATCCAATACTAGTAAATTATAACACTGTTGATATTACATGTTCTGCCGGTGGAATTTCTCAAGGCTCAGTAATAATAAACTCGGTTACAGGTGGTACTGCTCCATATAATTATTTTGTAACGGGTACAAATGGGTATTCAAATTCTGAACTTAATGCCACAGGATCTACATCTGTAAGTTTTGATGTGGTAGACTTTGGATTGTATCAAATTAATGTGGTAGATGCCAATGGCTGCTCCATATTAGTTCAAGATGTTTTAGTGGCTTCTCCACCAACAGATCTTGATATCGTTATTACATCCACAATAGACTGTCTCACTGGTGGCGAAGCTTTAGTAAGTATTGGTTCTTCATTAAGTAGTTCGGGGCCTTTCTTTTTTAGTATTTATCAAGGCCCAATATCAGTATACCCTAACCCACCAGGATCATGGTTACCTGAAGATTCTCCTGGAAGTCAATCTGCTACTTTTACGGGTTTAACATCAGGCGTAACGTATACATTTATAGTCTATGATTCGTCTACAAATTGTAGTTATTACGAACCTGCTACAACACCAATTCCAACAAATTCAACCTTAACATTAAGTGCTGTAAGTTCAAATAACATTACATGTACGGGTAGTGCTGATGGCAATGTTTCATTTACGATCAATAGTAGTTATGGAACAGCTACAATTATAGATTACGAAATATTTGATTCATTAGCATTAACTTCAACTGGTATAAGTGGTTCAGGAAGTGTTCCTTCTGGAGGTTCACTTACAGTAACAGACTTAGGGCCACTACCTTTTGGAAATTATTTTGTTTCAATTACAGAAACATCTGGTCCAAATTCTGGTTGTGGTATAGTTACAGGACCTTTTAATATTACTGAATCTGCTATTCTTTTAAACTTAGCAGTTTCTGTAGATCAAAATGCAAATTGTAATGCAAATTCTGGGGTTATAAGTGCCATAGGTCAAAATGGTACTGCTCCATATTTATATCAAATCACTACAACGGCTACTGCTCCACTTTCAACAGATCCATCTTGGGCATCGGCAAGTACCTTTAATACAGATGCTGGAAATTATTATGTTCATGTTTTGGATGCTTATGGCTGTATTATATCGAGCCCTGTTATTGTTTTACCTATGGATCCAGAACCTATTATTTCGGCGGTTGTGAATACATTATGTACTGTAACCGAAGGTAATTTTGAAATCGATGTCACCTTAGATACTACTGGTATTGCGCCATATAGTTTTAGTATAGATGGAGGCGCGTTTCAATTGCAAAATGCACCATTTACAATATCAAATTTATTTTCAGGAATACATACCATCGAAATACAAGACATTAATGGCTGTGGGAATTTAGTATCAGTTGATATTCCTGCGCCTATAGAATTAATGTTAGATATTTCAGCAGTACCTACATGTAATAATGACGATGGAGAAATAACAGTTACAGCTAACCAAGGTTCTGGATCATATACGTATAGTATAAGTCCAAATCCAGCTTCAATAAATTTAAGTGGAAATATATTTTCTGGAGTGCCTTCAGGGATTTACACAATAACAGTAACAGATGCGGTGACATCTTGTACCGAAGAACTAACAATTTCTTTACCAAGTGCTATACCACCTACATTTACAACGACGTCAACTGCAGTAACTTGTTTTGGTGATAATTCTGGCTCATTTGAGATTAATGTAAGTGGGTATTCAGGGGCATATAATTATGAAGTTTTTAATAGTTCTGGAACATCAGTAACAGGTATTGTTAATGCAAATACATCAACAAACCCTATAACTGTTACAGGACAATCAGCTGGAAGTTTTACTGTTGTCCTTACAGAAACTGAAAGTCCATTTTGTTCTGCAACGTCAACAGTGATTATATCTTCTCCTACTGAAGCATTAACACTTATCGCTACTGAAACATCTAATGTAACCTGTAACAATAGTCTTGGAACTATTACCGCAATAGCAACTGGTGGTTGGGGAGATTATGAATATGAATTATCTGGTGCTGCAACAGTTGCATTTAGTTCTAATGGCGCCTTTACAAATCTATCTGCAGGAAATTATACGGTAACTGCAAGAGATGCTGAAGGATGTATGGATTCGGTTAATATTATACTAGCTGAACCTACTCCAATAAATGCATTATTCACACCCAATACATTAGTATTATCTTGTTTTGGAGATCAAGATGCTTCAATTACTATAAGTAACGTTACTGGTGGGCAAGGAACAGATTACCTGTATACATTACATACTATTTTACCTACTCCGAGTACTTCTGGTCCGCAAACCTCAAATATATTTGATAATCTAGGCGCTGGAACATATACTATAGAAATAATGGATAGTTATGAATGTTCTACAACATCATTAGACATTATTATAAATGAACCTACTCCTATTCAAGCAAGCTTAGTTGCTTCTACAACACAAACATGTTTAATAGCATCAACACTTACATTAAGTGCCACTGGCGGAACTGGGTCATACGAATATAGTAATGACAATACGTTCACAACAATATTAGGTTCATTTAATTCATCAACACTATTTTCTGTTCCTGATGGTACGTATCAGTACTATATTAGAGATGAAAATGGCTGTGTAGCTAATGTGTCTAATGAAATTACAATAGATCCACTACCTGAATTAACAATCAATCTACAATCTGTTAATCCTACTATTAATTGTGCTGGAGATAATACAGGTAGTATTGTGGCAACTGCATTAGGAGGATTAGGAAACTATGTTTACGTTTTACAAGATACGCTTGGTGATGAAATTCCTGCGACACAAAATAGTCCTGGTGTTTTCACAGAATTAACTGCAGGAACTTATGTCGTAAGTGTCGTAAGTGATGATTGTATTACAGTGTCTTCTCCAATTACTATTACAGAACCGACAGCACCATTAGATGCGAATTTCAATGTAAGTAATATTACTTGTAGTGGAAATAATGATGGAATCCTAGAAATTATTGCCTCTGGTGGAACGGGAATTATCAAGTATGCAATTTCACCTCAATTAAATCAATTTTTTGAAACCAATGTTTTTGAAAATTTAGCACCTGGAACTTATGATGTTATTGTTCAAGATGTTTTAGGCTGTTACATCACATTCAATTTTACGATTAGTGACCCTGTTCAAGTTATCTTGAGTATTGTACCTAATTCATTATTTGAAGAAACATGTGAAGGAGAAGCTAATGGTGAATTTAGTATAGATATTTCTGGAGGAAGTTTACCATACAGTGTTAGTTTAGATAACTATAATGGTCCATATACCACAGGAACCTCAGGTCAAACAGTATTTGATTTTATTGGATTAAATGGAGGCGATCATCTTGTTTATGTTCGTGATGCTCAAGGTTGTGAATCACAATGGAATATAACCTTTCCAGAGTCTGTAAGTATTAATCCTGTAGTAGACATTGAATATGCTTGTGTAAATAACACATTAAGCAATACGGTTACAGTTATAGTAGATGACAGTATTACCGATCTTTCTCAATTAGACTATTCATTAGATGGTGGGCCTTATCAGTTAAGTAATGTCTTTACGGATGTCATTCCAGGAATCGATCACTATATCGATGTTAGACATACAAACGGCTGTATTCAAACCACAGATTTCTTTGATATTGATTCTTTTGAACCCTTATCACTCCTATTAAATGAAGGCGAAGAACCTGGTGAAATTATTGCGATTGTCACTGGTGGTACAGGTGGTTATCAATTTACACTTAATGACGAAGATTATGGTGATACAAATATATTTATTGTTACTGCGGAAGGAACTTACACAATTGTCGTAACTGATAGCAGTGGATGTCAAGCAATTGCCATGATTGAAATACAAATCTTAGGACCTTGTATTCCTAATTATTTTAGTCCGAATGGTGATGGTGTAACAGATACTTGGGCTCCAGGTTGTGATGATGATTATCCTGATCTCACATTTGATATTTTTGATAGATATGGACGTAAAGTGGCTACGTATCGCGTAGGTGAATATTGGGATGGAAGATACAATGGAACAGAACTTCCAACAGGTGATTATTGGTATGTTGTAAAACCCAATAGCGAATTATTAAACAAGGAATATGTTGGACATTTTACACTTTACAGGTAATCCTATAAAACAATTATTTAAATGAAAAAATTAATACTATATAGTCTCTTTTTCGTCTTTTCATATAGCTATGCACAAGAGCTAAACTTACCTGTTTGGACACAATATCTCGCAGATAATGATTTTGTAATTTCTCCTACCTATGCAGGGATTGGAGACAATTTAAAAATAAGAGCTAATGGACTCACACAATGGGTAGGCATTAAAGGCGCACCAGATAACCAGTCATTATATGCAGATTTTAGAATCTCAAATCGTTCAGGTATTGGGTTATCTATGTATAATGACAAAAATGGAAACACGCGTCAAAAAGGAATAAAGTTTTCGTTTGCCCATCATATTATTTTAGATTATAAATCAAAGCAGTATTTATCATTTGGCCTATCATACAATATAAATAGCTTTAGAATTGAAATAGAAAACTTTCAGCCTACAGAAGAAATACCTATAGTAGATCCTAGCATTACAGATGATAGAGCCATTTCAAACAATAATTTTGATGTTGGTCTTTTATACCGATATAACAGATTTTATTTAAGCTTTAATGCCAATAATTTTTTAAACAAAGACATTGATGATTTCTCTGGTTTTGAGCCAAGTAAGCTTTTAAATTATCAATTATATACAGGATACGTAATTACAAATAAGAATAACAAAAAAGTAGAGTATGAACCTTCAATTTTTTATCAAATGTTTAATAGCGATAAACGTTCAAGTACAGATATAAATTTTAAATATAGGAAGTATAATAGATACGGAGATTATTATTGGATTGGTGGTTCTTATCGTTTTTTAAACGATCAGTTATTGAAACCATTAAATGTTGGCCCAATGGCTGGTATTATGAAAAATAAACTCTATTTCGCATACTCTTATCAGCTCACAATTAATGATCTTTCTGGGTTTAATTCTGGTACACATGTAATTACTATTGGTTTAGATTTTTTACAGGGCATTAGTGATTGTCCATGTACAAAAGGTACGAGTTGGAGAAAGTATAAAAACAACGGTGTTAATCGTTAATAATGAGCTAATTAATCTCTAGTTTATATCCAACACCATGGACATTGGTTAATTTTATAGTCTCATCATCTTTTAATTTCTTACGAAGTTTTGAAATATAAGTATCTAAACTTCTGCCAACAATGACACCATTATCTTCCCATACTTTTTTAGTAAGCTCATCACGCTTAATAATTTGATTAGGGTGAGCTACAAAAATTTCTAATAATTCACACTCTTTTTTAGAGAGACTGATTTCAGTAGCGGCTTTTACTAATTTATTTTGTTCAGGATAAAACTGAAAGCTTCCTATTTCAGAATAATCATCATTTTGGAATGGAGTTGCATCTGTAGATTTTGGTTTACGCATCACATATACTAATAAAAAAATAATAACTGCAAAAATTAAAATATACAACCAGTTATTGGTTTTGGAGCGACTCACATCCATATCTAAAAACTGAAGATGAATTGTATAACATTGCACTGGAAGTGTACGCACACTACATGGTATAATCGTGTTTTCTTTATTTCTACGTATCTCATAACTATAAGCAACTTCGTTGTCTTTACATTGCAATACTTCTACACGATAATTAACTGAAAGTTGTGCCTTTTCTAAACTTTGAGTAATAGCGGCTACTAAATCTCCAGGTTGAAATGATAAGGTCGAATTAAATGATAATTCATAGTTACTTTCATTTAATTGAATAATAGGCAATATCAAAGACGTAGAATCTTGATTTTTCATCAATAATTGGTGTCCTGCTTCTCGTAATGCTATTTTAACTCTTCCAGAAGTTAGTGAATGTGTTTCAGCTGTACACGACAACATCCAAGTTAATATCACAAGGATGACTATCCCTCCAAATACATATAATTGTTTTCTTCTCATAATTTGATGTAAATAACATATAATTTCATGACTTTTTGCAACCGTTGACACTTCTTTTACATTTTTTTGACATTTTTTGAATCAGCGACTTCTAGTTTTACCATCAGAATGTAATCAAAAACAAAAACTTATGAAAACACGATTCTTATTATTTGTAATTTGTATAACTACAATTACAACCTCCATTGCACAAGAAAAATTAGAAATTGACATCTCGTTAAGTAAACTCAAATGGTCTGGAGATTATACCTTTTATTTTGGAGGTCATGACGGCTTTATAGATTTTAAAGAAGGATACTTTATTAAAACTAATAACCTTATTACTGGTGGTGAGTTTATCATTGATATGAATTCTATCACCAATACAGACATTAAAACAGCTGAAGCTAATCAAGGTCTTGTAAATCATTTAAAAGATCCTGATTTTTTTAATGTCATAAAATTTTCAGAAGCAAAATTAAGCATTACTGGCATTACATATCATGATCCTACTCATATGAAAGTATATGCAGATCTTACTATAAAAGGCGTTACTTTACCTATAGATTTTCAAGCTGAGGTTGATTTTGAAAAAAAACAAATGACGACACGGTTTAAAATTGACCGAATACGTTGGGGAATAAATTACAAAAGCAATATGAGAGATGGTGCCATTTCTGATGCTATAGGATTTGAAATTGAACTCAATTTAAAACGCTAAATACATGAAACAACTACTTATAATTTTAAGTCTTCTACTCTACTCTTTTTCGGCTTTTGGACAAGAAGAACAAAAAGGCGCATTCGTATCAGATTCGACTTGGTTAAAAGAAATCATCAAGTTTCCAATTGATTTTGCACCAAATATTTCATATAAAGGCTATGAAGATCTTAAGTTTGCTAAAAATTGGAGAAATAAAGACCATAACGATTTTTGGTGTTACACTTTTGTTTGGCATATTAATAGCAATGAAAAGCAAACGGCTAAAATATTAGAAACACATATAAAACTATATTATGATGGTTTAATGGGCGTTGTTAATAAAAAGAAAGATTATAAAGTTCCAGAAACAACTGTGTTATTTATTAAAAATGAAAAGAATAACACTAATACTGATAATTTCATTGGAAAACTACATGTCTATGATTCTTTTAATACTGAAGCTATGATGCTATTAAATGCTCGTGTTAAGGTACTGTATTGTGATATAACAAAAACATCGGCCATTGTATTTAGATTGTCACCTCAAGATTTTAATCATGAAATTTGGGAGCGATTTAAAACAATAAAACTTCGTGATGATATTTGTGAATTTTAAAACTAAAAATGCCTCTTAGATTAAAGAGGCATTTTTATTAATTTATTTAACCGTAATTGTCACTTTATCACACAAAAACTAAACAACTCTAAAATCTAATTCTTCTAATCTAATTAAGATTAAATATTTTATAAAATGATCCTTAGGTTTTTCTAAGTGGTTCTCCTATATATAACAGTGTTAATCATTATCTTTGTATACTCAATCACTTGGATTTATAGACTTGCAACAGATAAAGACTTACTTAGATCAAATAGCAACCATATCTGCTTCAGATTGGTCATTTTTTACTTCAAAATTACAACGTCGCGTAATTAAGAAGAAAACTGTTTTTTTAAAACTTAATACGATAGAAAACCATATCTCTTTTATTGAATCTGGTGTTGTTCGCTTATATATCCCCAAAGAAAATCCAGAAAAAGAAATCACCTTTGGCTTTAGTTTCAAAGACCAATTTATTAGTGCTTATGATTCTTTTTTAACACAAAAACCTTCAGCTTATCAATTACAAGCATTAACAGAAACAACTCTTTTAAGTATTTCTTATAGTGATTTACAAACTGTTTATAAAACGACACAAATAGGAAATCTCATTGGTCGATTGACTGCAGAACGGCTCTTTTTGTTAAAATCAAAACGGGAACAATATTTATTAAATCTTACTGCAGAAGAACGCTATTTGAAATTGTTTAAAGAACGACCAGAACTCATAAAAATAGTTCCTCTTAAATATATCAGTTCATACATAGGTGTCACTGCACAAGCTTTAAGTAGAATTAGAAAACGTTTGCTATAGTGCATTTAATTGATTTAGGTTCATTGTTTCGCTCATAGTATCAAATTATCTTTGCAAAAAAAATATAATGATTATTATTTTTGTTTTAGTGCTTTGGTATGGAGGCTTATTTTTCCAATCGTTCTTTTTGCATCGCTATGCTGCTCATCAAGTATTTACCATGTCAAAAACGATGGAACGCATTAGCTTTGTTTTAACTTGGTTTTTTCAAGGCTCTAGTTACTTAAGTGCTTATGGTTACGGTGTTATGCATCGTATCCATCATGCTTATACAGATACTGAAAAAGATCCACATTCACCATCTCATGATGCAAATCTATTCGCCATGATGTGGAAAACAAAAACGATTTATCAAGACATCAATAAACAACGTGTAACGATTGACCAGCGTTTTACCAAAAATGTTCCGCAATGGAAACGTTTTGATGCATTTGCAAGTTCTCGTTATTCTAGATTGTTATGGATAACACTTTATATTTTATTTTTCGCATACTTTACAACGGCATTCTGGCAATGGTTTTTATTACCTATAACCTTTTTAATGGCTCCTATTCACGGTGTGATTATTAATTGGTTTGGCCATATTTATGGTTATGTAAATTACACCATGAAAAATACAAGTAAAAACCTCTTCCGATTTGATTTTCTAATGATGGGTGAAGGCTATCATAATAATCATCATAAACATGCTAGCAGAGCAAACTTTGGTGTCAAATGGTATGAGATTGATATAACATATCTGATTATAAAATTATTAGATGCAATTGGAATTATTCAGTTAAAAACAATTACGGTTAAGGACTAATATTGGTTTAATTATTTTCTATTCACTTACCGTTTCAAAAAGCTCAGTTATGATATGCTGTTGATTTTCTGGGGTAACGACTCTAAAATAGTTCAATAAATCTTTGCTTGTTGCATAATCTTTAGTTTGCGATTTTAGTATTCCACTATTGGTATCCCAATCTTTAATAAAACGCTTGATTGCTAGATTAACCTTATCCTCACCAATACATTTTTGTAATTCATACATATTCACAATACCTTTTGCATAATAGATATGCTCTTGGTTTTCAACGAATGCAAGCGCTGGCTCTTCTACTTCTGCGCGACGTCGACCTTCTAAATATTTTTCATTCTCTAAGTCTAAAAATTGCTGTACTTTCTCTTCAGAATACTGCTCTTTTAATACCATTAAAGCTGCATACTGAGCTAAGCTTTCAATAATAAAATATTGTCCTTGTACATTTGCAGCTTCTACTTGCATCCCAAACCATTGATGCGCCAACTCATGTGCTGTGACAAAGAATGCCATGTCCACATCGTTTTCATCATCAATATCTAACACAAAACCTATGGACTCAGAAAAAGGTACGGTTCCAGGAAATGACTGCGCAAATTCGGCATAACGTGGAAATTCCATAATACGCATATCTTGGTATTGATACGGACTAAAATTCTCACTGAAATAGTCAAAAGATGCTTTCATAGATGTCATCATTCTGTCTAAATTATAATCGTGGGTTTTATGATAATAGATTTCTAAATTCACAGGAGATCCCAAGCTGTCTGAGCTAGGTCTCCAAGTATCTTTTTTAACCTCATAGCGTGCCGAAACAATAGCATAAAAATCAATCATTTTTTGATGCATTTTATACTGAAAATAGTTGCGATTGTTTGCTTTCCATTGTTTTAAAAGTTGCCCTGGAGCAATGGCCGTTTGATCTTTGTCTGTACCAATTATAATTTCAAAATTAATACCATCAGAATCGCTACCATTTCTTGCGTTTACAAGTTCATTTTCATCTACTCTCTTTGCCTTATTATTGCGTTCAGGCAAATTATAATCTGAACGGTCATTATGATCTCTAAGTTCATACTTTTTATTATACCCTAGAGTTGGAAAATCACTATTCTTAAAGAATGTTCCATTTTCAACAATGCTTAAATTAGAACCAGATTCTTCAAAACCCCTAGTTCTAAAGATTTGCTTAAACTTCATTAGAACAACATCGCCAGGCTGTAGTGCCGTATTCAACTTATAAATAGTATAATCGTATTTGCTATACTGCGTATTTGCAGCAGCTCCTCCTTCAAATGTGACGTATTCTAAAGTAACATTAGACTCGATTAATTGTTGAACGTGTACGTCACTAATGATTGTTTCGGTTGTGTTTTTAAGAACGTAATAACCTTCGGCAGTATAATGTCTTTCAGAAGGATACAATTCGACATTTAAGCTAACGTCTATAATTTTCGGTTGTGGCACATATTCAAATTGCTTCAATGTCTTTTCGTAATCAATTCTATACTGAGTGGCTTCAGAATTGGTCCAATAGTCATTGAGGACATTCGTGTTATAGAATATATAACTCCCTAATATTATGAATAATATCAGTACGATACTGGTCAATTTTAGAAGAGTTCTACTCATTCGACTTCGACTCGCTTTCAATCGTTTAATAAAATTTGTTTCAGTACCTCTAACGTATACTAAAGATCCAATAATTAGTAATAACATTCCGAAGAGAAACCAATAGGTTTTAATAAATAAATAAGGTTTAAAAAAGTGTCCATAACCATTCATGTCAGAATACGTACCTAATGAACTGCCTCCAAAAAAATATAAATCATGATCAAAGTCAAATAAACCCAAAGCTATATTGGCAATAAAGAAAATAATCACCAACATAATACCTACAAACTTATGATTAACAACAGATTGAATAAAAAACGCAATGCATGTATACAATGCTAAGAATGGTAAAATCTCAAGAAAGAAACCATAAAAATAGACTTGGAATTCATACTTATAATAACCACTCAATGTTTGGAATATAATACCTGAACTTATTAAAGCAAGTATTAATACCATATAAATTAAGTTTAATCCAATATACTTACCCAATAACTTAATAAAGCTAGACATTGGTGTTGCATCATAAATTAGATTCAGTTTTGCACTTCTTTCATTCCATACCAATTCTCCTGAATAAAACACTAAAACGATAATAAAGAAATAAATTGATGTTTCTTGAAGTTCTTCAACAATAAAATACGTTGCTGGATAACTATCAACACCATATACAGTTCCAAGATTTACTGAATTTATAAGAATGATAATCATACCACATATAACAATTCCCCAAAAAGATGATTGTTTACAAATACTAAAAAAATAAAACCAAGAAAACTGTTTTAATTGTGCCCATTTTGAAAGTGCACCATATTGCATTTCAGCAGTCGGTATAACGATATCATTTACTTTATTAGTGTTTTTATTAATACCCAATACTTGTACTTGCTTTCTTTTTGATCGTTTCTCTTTAACTACATTAAAATTGAATTTTTTATAACCATAAATCAAGGCTACTATCCCAAGAGATAACCAAAACAATTTATTATACATAAGTGCTCCAAGAAATGGAAGGTCTTGTGTACTCTTTTCTAGAGCTGACCATGACTTTGTGATAAAAGTAGTTGTGGTTAATGAAAATGGATCTAGAATGGCTTGCCAAAACACATTAGTGATGGCTTTGGTTAGCATAAATACTACAAACAAAATAATACCTTGTGTGTATACAACGACTAGATTTCTACTTAAAGCACCAGTAACAAAAAATAGTGATGCTCCAAAAAACAAGGTTGGCAAAGTTACCATTAGAAACGTCTTTAAATATACATTTGCATTGAATTCTAATAGCTCATCTGGAGTATTCCACGGCATAAATTCTCCTAGTATCATTCCGAAGAGAACACCAGAAAACACAAAAAGTAATACAGCAAACGATCCTAAAAATCGACCTAATAAATAATTTTTTTTATTGATTGGTGTAGAAAAAATCAATGATTCTATTTCGTACTCAAAATCCCTTAAAACAGAAACCCCCATAATCATTGACGCCAAAATCATAAATATACCTGTAATGGCTCCCATAGTTTTTGCAATCACTATTGGTGAGTTTTTTTTCATAAGTCCTAAATCTGCGCCTTGGAATATAAAATCTACACCAACAATAGAAAATAAAAATAGAAACAGGAAGAATACATAGGTGTCTGGTCGTTTAATACGATATTGAATTTCGAACTTAAAAATATGATACCACATAATTAATTAGATTGAGAGTTAATATCACTGAATATTTCCGAGAAATACACATCTTCTAATTCCGCATTAATAAGAGAAAAGTCATTTCCTGGATTCTCATCACTTAAGACATGAATGGTAGGCTTTCCAAGAAACAGTTTTTCACTAATAACTTTATAATTTTGTTTATAAAGGTTTAATTCTGTCTTCTCGATTGTTTTTTTATACACTTTGTTTTTTATACTTTCTAGTATTTGTAATGGATTCCCTTTTAAGCAAACTTGTCCTTGATTAATAATCGCCATATTTGTACAAAGCTCTTTAACATCATCAACAATATGTGTAGATAAGATGACAACTGTATGTTCTCCTAGTTCGCTTAGCACATTATAAAATCGGTTACGCTCTAAAGGATCTAAGCCTGCAGTAGGTTCATCTACAATAAGTAATTTAGGGTTATTAAGTAACGCTTGTGCAATTCCAAAACGCTGTTTCATTCCTCCAGAATAGCCTTTAAGGTTTTGTTTTCTCACGTCATACAAATTAGTTTTATGTAAAAGTGCTTTTACTAAGTCTTTGCGTTCACCTTTATTTGTGATGCCTTTTAGTACTGCAAAATGATTGAGTAATACTTCTGCAGTTATTCTAGGATACAACCCAAATTGCTGTGGCAAATAACCTAATACTTGCCGCAACTCATTTTTTTGTTTTAACACATCTATATCTCCAAGAACAATAGATCCAGTGTCAGCTTCTTGTAATGTTGCAATGGTTCTCATTAAAGTAGATTTCCCAGCACCATTTGGCCCTAATAAACCAAACATGCCTTTTGGTATTTCTAATGAAATATTCTGTAATGCCTTAATACCATTTGAATAGGTCTTTGATAGATTATCAATAATAAGTTCCATAATGTTCGTTTTTTGATTGATTGTTTGACGCAAACATATATGTGTTTTTAGCCCTTAAAAAATGTTAGTGACACAAATAGATGCATAAGGGATAAACAGATTATTTTGAGAGATAAAGGCTTCGTAAACACCTTTACTATAGTTTGTCACTAATTACATACTGTTTGTCAACTAATTTGTATTAGGAGACTTATTTAATTAATATTGACATATGAAGTTGAAAATATCTGATAGAAAAAAGAAAATTCTAATGCGATTTTATAAAATAACGCTTGTCATTTTAGGTCTAGTCCTTGTAATTTTTAATGACACTTTTGGTAAATTAGAAGGATTTATAGAATTTATTGCATTCTATTTTATACTTGTTTTTATCACAATCGCACATTGGATTTTTAAACAAATAAAGTCAATTATTCGATTAAAGAATGAAAAAGAAAAAACAGAACTGATGCATTTAAAAAGTCAGGTAAATCCGCATTTCTTTTTTAATATACTCAATAACCTTTATGGTTTAGTTGATAAAGATTCTAAAAAAGCGCAAGAATTGATTTTAAAACTTTCAGATATGATGCGCTATAGCATTTATGAAGGTCAAAACGAAACTGTATTATTATCTAAAGAAATTGACTATTTACAAAACTATATCGAACTCCATAAAATGCGGTATCATAAAACTATAGATATTAAATTTAATCACAATATTACAGATGACACCTATAGAGTTATGCCTCTACTATTTATTATTCTCTTAGAAAATGCATTTAAGCATGGTGTAGAAAATTTAAGAGAAAATGCGTATGTTTATATAACTATGACCGTAGGAAATAATCAGGTGTATTTTGATATTGAAAATAATTTTGATGTCTCACTAACTAATGAATCAAACGGTATTGGTCTCACCAATTTAAAGCGACGACTAGAGTTGGTGTATCCTAAAGATCATAGCTTATCATTTTCAATAACTAAAGAAGTCTATAAAGCACAACTTAATATTACCAAATTATGATTAGTTATATCATTATTGATGACGAGCATATTGCACATGATATCATAAAAAAATATGGTGATATGTTACCTAATATGCAATTTAAGGCGCATTGTTATGACGCGATTGAAGCTATTGAATATTTGAATAAACATAAAGTAGATCTTATTTTTTTAGATCTTAATATGCCCAAATTAAAAGGTTTTGAATTTTTAAAAACATTAGTTTCTCCTCCAAAAGTTATAGTAACAACCGCTTACAGTGAATTTGCTTTAGAGGGTTACGAGCTTAATATTGTAGATTACTTATTAAAACCTTTTGGTTTTGAACGCTTTTTAAAAGCTGTCAATAAAGTAACTGCTATTTCTAAACACCAAAAAGAACTGCCTGTAAAACAAAAGGAAGTTACGACAAGTCAATTATTTTTAAGACAAAACAAAAGCCACATTCAAGTTGAAATCCCTACTATTTTATATATTGAAGCATCTGGTAATTATACTAAGGTGGTCACTATAAATGATACGATTACCATTAGAGAGAAAATTTCTGATATGATAGAAGCTTTACCTACTAACGGATTTCTTCAAGTACATAAATCGTTCGCTATTGCTACAACGCATATTACAAGCATTGAAGGCAATCGAATACACATTGGGAAACATATCGTACCTATTGGCAAACTATATAAGGCTAATGTAAATAGACTGCTGGAGTAGTCTTGCCATTCGGTGATTGTATTAGTCCTGCTCATTATCAAAAAAACCCAATGTTCCCATTGAGCTTTTAAAAAATAATTTCAATAAATTAGAGCGCTTTAATGTTTCAAAACTTGATGTAATTTATAAACGCATTACATTATCAACCGTATTCTCATCTGAACGTGTTCCAAAAGGGTCAATAGCAATATACTTGGGCTTTTCATTAACAATAAGTGTAATGATTGTTTTTTCTTTATTAATCCTAATAGATTGATAATATAATACGGCACTATTTGTTGTTACTAATGACGGATGGCTTGATAAAATACCAAGTTTTATAGGTTCATCAATAGCTATTTGTTTAATCTCTCCACTAGCTAAAGTCTCAAAACGCTTTGCGCCTAGTGTCACTGTAACTTCGTAAGTTCCGTTTTCTAATTCTTGATAGGAACTATCTTCAATACCTAAATCATAAGTGATGACCTTTTTAAACCAATCATCAATTAAGCTGTGCTGTGCTTTTGGAGTCACTTTATACAGTACATTTAAAAATTCAATAGTATTAACTTCTAAAGTATCTGTATTTCGGTACTTATCGGTTAAAATTTTTAAAACATAATTAACTTGTTGCTCTCCTATTAAATCTCTTAATGCTAGCATTACCGTTAATGCTTTTCCGTAGGAAATATAACCTTGACCAAATACTTTATATACTGGAGGTTCTATTTCATTAGCATAAGATCTGCCTGAGAAATATCTGCGTCTGGCATTTTCACTGAGTTCATAAATAGCACTTTTCCCATACATTTTCTCCATGACTACAGCTTCAGTATATTTTGCAAAACCCTCAATAAACAAAGATCCTCCAGCGACTGGTTTAGCCGATAAGGTATGTGCCCACCATTGATGTGCCACTTCATGTATGGTTCGTTTGGCAACCAAATTGAAGGTCTTAATATCACTTACATTTGCTAAATACAATCGATCCTCTACCATACTAATAACGCCTGGGTGTGCAAAACCACCAAAAGACCAATGTGATGGAAGTTCGGCAATTCTTACATAATCAAATTGGTAGGCGCCAAACTGTTCTTGACAATAATCTAGGGTTTGCTTTGTGCTATGTTCAACTACATTAATATTAAACTGATGATTTTGATCATAATACTGTTCTATAGAAACACCTTTATATACAGTTTTCTTTGTATTATACATTCCTGAAAAATAGGCTATCATAGGAAGTATTTTGCCTTTAGATTTATAATGGTAGTACGTTCTATTATTGGCTGTCCATTCATTAATTAAGGCTCCTGAGCTTATCGCTGTTTGATCTTTAGCAGTAGAAACAATAGTTTCAAAACTTATCTTTTCATTTTTGAAGGCGTCCAATTCAATATGTGCATCTGAATTATCATTTTCATCGCGCTTCGATAAGTTTCGCTTGTCGCGCTCTATATTATCCGTAATTTCATATCCAGAACGATAACCCAGAATAGGTTCAAAATTTCTATGCGTAATATAAGTTCCGTTATGTACTATAGCATTATCACTTTCATAACCTTTCAATATATGCGTCAGTTTGTAAGTATAACTAATCGAATCATTGGGTTGTAAAGGTGTTTTGAATTCGAATAAATAAGTCCCATAAATTGTATCATGCGCAACCAATGTTGCATTTTCAATAGTAATCGTATCTAAAGGGATTCTTTCAGTAATAAATAATTGTGAAATTTGGTCTTCATTGTTATTTTTCAATATATAATTCGCTTTTACCGAATACCATCTTTCATTAGGGAAAATCGCGACTTCTGTTTTTCTTGATATCGGAAATGGACTTTCTAGGCTATCATAGTCTTTAAATTTTCGCTCATAGGTTTCTCTAAAATCAAGTTGTTCATTAATAGTAGTATACTCTGAAACTACATTTGTATTATAAAAAACCAAGCTTCCGGAGCCTATAAATAATAGGATTAAAAGTACCGTTGTAATTTTTTGAATGGTTGTCCAGCTATAGATCAAATGTTTTAGTTTCACTGATAATTTTGCCACTACCCCTCTATTCCAAATTTTAAATGAGCATACCGCTAGTAACAATCCTAAAGCGAACCAATACAGTGCTAAATGATTAAACAGTGTAGAACCACCATAAAAGCCATTCATATTTGTATAGGATACTCTTGGTAGAAACCCAAGACTAGTTAAAGGATGTTCTAAACCTAATAAATCCGATTTTAAGCTTAGCAATACTATCAGGCCAAAGAGCCCCATTCCCATATATTTATTTTTTGCTAAACTGTGTACAAATAGCGCAATCATACAAAATACTACTAATTGAATTCCATAATGATAATATAAAGACGCATACAGGCTAAATTCAAAATTAGTATAGTTTAAGCTCACTTGAAATACTATGCAAAGTAGTATTCCTAAAGTCATCAAAATTATAGGCAATGCTAATAATGCTGTGAATTTAGAAGCGAAGAACACAGCATTTTTAACTGGGGTTGCATCGACAATACTATCAAAATTTAAACTGCGTTCTCTCCAAACAATTTCAGCACTATAAAAAATGATTAAGATTATACTAAAAATGGTTAATGGATCTACGATTAAATCGATCAATTGATTTGTAAACGGATAGATACTCACTCCATATTCGCCTCCACTTACAACAGTAGAATATAATTCTGAAAAAACAATAAACAACCACATTAATAGCACAGCAATAAAAGGTAAGCTCTTAAAAACACTTTTCAATTCTAATTTTAAAAGAGAAAAAAAGGCTGCTTGCTGTGCTTTAAAATTGTGCAACACTTTTATAGGTTTATAGGCTACTATTTGAGGGTTATTATTTTTGATTTTTGGTGATTTCTTTACTTTTTTAGTGATTTCTCTAAAAGAGAATAGTCGATACGTCGTAACTAAAATCCCGAGTGATACCAAAACCCAAACCAGTCTGTTTAAAAGAAATAAACCTGAAAAAGACAGTAATTGTGTGTTCTTTTGAAAAGGAGTCCAATATTGTGTTTGCTCAAAAAACGCTGCAATTCCAAAAGGATCAGCAACAGCTGCAATAGCCATGCTTTCTGGAGACGCAGGAACAGCTTGCGCTAATAATGGCGAATTTAAAAAGATAGAACTTACAAAATACAACATGTAAATAAACACAGCACCTACATATGTGGCTGTACTGTTTTTTGTTAATGTACTAACAGAAAATAGTAGTGTAGAACAGATAAAAATATTTGGTAAAACAATATACAACCAAGGTTCCAGATAATTGAGCAACTGAAAATTACCTAAACGTTCTGGATCTAAATTAGAAAAATAATTCCCAAAAATATAGCCTAAAACAAAAGGTGTAAATGCCAATACACTAAAAATAAATGTTCCTAAAAAGCGGCTCCAAAAATAATGTGCTTTCTTAATGGATGAGCTATATATTAAGCCTTCCATATGGTGTTGCCTATCTCTTAACATAGCGCTAATCGCAAAAAACATAATAATAAACACACTTCCTAAAGTAAAAAGACTGGTATGAAAATAGACTTGATACACTGCATTAAAATTAATGCCATTAGGCGCAAAACCTTGTCTTCCTACAAAAAATCCCAATGCTAAAAATAAGAACGTAAATATGAGAAATGCACGCTGTTTTAATTGATAAAAAACTTCGAATTGTAATAACTTCTTAAACATGGCTTATACTGTTTTTGATGAATTATGGAACAATGTTGCGAAATAGAAATCCTCTAAATTTGGGGTTATAACGTCAAAACCAACTTCTGGTCTATGGTTAGACATAACTCGTATTTGAGTTTCTCCTGCAATTAATTTGGTAGAAATAACATCGAAAGATTTTTTAAAAATATTTAAGTCACCTTTAGGAATAATTTTAGTCCAAATTTTTCCATCAATACTTGCAACCAATTCTGTTGGATTACCTATAGAAATAATTTGACCGTTAGAAAGAATGGCCATTTTAGGACATAAATTTCTAACGTCTTCTACAATATGTGTAGAAAGGATAACAATTACATTCTCTCCAATCTCACTTAGCAAATTTAAGAAACGGTTGCTCTCCTCTGGGTCTAATCCAGCAGTTGGCTCATCTACAATAATGATTTGTGGATTTGCTAATAAGGCTTGTGCAATTCCAAAACGTTGACGCATGCCTCCTGAAAATGTATACACCGCTTTTTTTCTGTGTTGATATAAATTTACTTGTTGCAATAAAGCGGTTACTTGTTCTTTACGTATTTTAGTATCTAAAACTCCTTTTAAAACAGCTAAATGATTCAATAATTTCTCAGCAGAAATCTTCGGATAAACACCAAACTCTTGTGGTAAATATCCCAAGTGTTTTCTAATGTCATCAGGTTGCTGAACAATGTCTGTATTATTAAATGTAATACTTCCGGAAGTTGGTTCTTGTAAAGAGGCTATAGTACGCATTAAAGACGATTTTCCTGCGCCATTTGCTCCGAGCAAACCAAACATTCCATTAGTAATTTCTAAATTTATTCCATTCAATGCCTTTACACCATTTGGGTAGGTTTTGCTAAGGTTTTTTATAATTAATGTGTTCATTTACGATGCTATTTTTAAGTTGCAATGCAAATGTGACTAGATTTCTAACTTCGACATATTTAATATGATAAACACTAGTATTTTAGCCATACAAACAACTATATTTATATGTAATCCCTATTGAGCATAAAAAACAGGCTGTTCATGTAAATTATACTAGTGTCTATCAATATTGTTGTGAGAATAGCTTAACATCTGTAGTTTTGTGATATGATTCCGTTTTTGAAAAAATATAAAGCCTTTCTTATTGGATTGATTATCGTCCCAATATTCTATCTATTAGATGCAATAGGCTTTATTCATATTCCAAAAAATAGACCGGTAGAATTTATTGCTTACACCATATTTTGGGGATTAGTAATTGCGTTACCTATTCATAATTTCATGTACTTAAAGCGGAAAAAGAAAACGGTAATAAGAGTTTTTTGCTTGATTATACTCTTTATTATGGCATTTGGTATTGATAGTATAATGAAAGTGCCTGACAATCCAATTACATTTATTTTATTGATGGGGTTTTGGTTTGGATTTGCCTATGTATTACTTCCGCATTTTATCAAAAAATATTGGAAACTAATCGCTCTATTTTACATCCCTTTATTTCTATACTTCATTTATCTAAGATTGTTTTCAGGTGATTTGGAAGACTATCTAAAAATTAAAGAAGAATTTCCTTTTATTATTTTCTTTCTGCCCATTCCGATTTTGTTTTTTGTCTGGGTTTTTGAGCAATGGAAATGGTTACAGAATTTAAAAGCAGAGAAGGCACAAGCAGAACTGGCAATGTTACAAGCTCAAATTAATCCGCATTTCTTCTTTAACACACTCAATAACTTATATGCGTTGACCATTAAAAACTCTGAAAAAGCACCCGAAGTAATCTTAAAACTCTCAGAAATGATGCGCTATACTATTTATGAAGGCAAAAAAAATCGCGTTCCTATAAAGAATGAAATTGATTATTTAAACAATTATATCGCATTACATAAAATAAGATATCGCAATAAAGTAGACATTCAATTTAATCATAACATAGATTCTAATATTGAAATTGCGCCTTTGCTTTTTATCATCCTTTTAGAAAATGCGTTTAAGCATGGACTTGAAAAAAACCATGACGATGGTTTTATACATATGGATTTAAATGCAAATTCAAAACAGATTCAATTCATTATTAAGAATACATTTGATCCAAATCAGATAAATAAGACTAATGGAATTGGACTCAGCAACCTAAAGAAACGCTTAAGTTTAACATATTTAAATAATTATAAATTAGATATTTATAACGAAATGAATATACATATTGTAACTCTTAAAATTTTTCTATCATGATAACATATATAATTATTGATGATGAACCTTTAGCGCATGACGTTATAGAATCATTTTGTGAATTATTACCACATTTAAGTTTAGAAAAACACTGTTATAATGCTATGGAAGCCATGCAGTATTTAAATCATAATTCGGTTGATTTTATGTTTTTAGATATCAATATGCCTAAACTAACAGGTTTTGATTTTTTAAGAACATTAACCAATCCTCCAAAAGTTATTGTAACTACGGCTTATAAAGAATTTGCTCTTGAAGGTTATGACCTTCATGTATCAGATTATCTATTAAAACCGTTTAGTTTTGATCGTCTAGTAAAGGCAATCAATAAAGCCATAAGTGAGGTGCACAAAAACTCGACTATTACAGTGTCATCTGATGCGATTCCTGCAACATCAAGATTATTTTTAAAAGGCGATAAAAAATACCATCAAATTCATTTAGACGACATCTTATATATTGAAGCCTACGGTAACTATTCAAAAGTATATATGAAAGAAGACATGATTGTTAGCCATGAAAAAATATCTAGTTTTGACGAGTTATTCACTTCTAAAAATTTCTTACGTGTACACAAATCATTCATTGTTGCCATTGATAAAATAAAGCTTATCGAAGGTAATCGCATACATATAGAGGATTTCAAAATCCCTATTGGTCAGACTTATAAGAGCCTAGTAAGTAAGCTATATAGCCAATAAGCTTCAAAATAGCTGATTAAATAAATTTTATTGTAAAGAACTCTTATTTCTTTGTTAACCTTCTTAAAGCAACCCACTGTTTTAGCATATCTCTAGCCTCACAAGCTGGATATCCCAATACTGTAGTTCCTGCTGCCACATCACCCATAACACCAGAACCTGCTCCTACCGTAGCACCAGAATGTATTGTTGTATGATCCTTTATAGAAGCACTACCTCCAATGATAACACCATCACCTAAAGTTACAGAACCAGCAAGACCACTACTACCTGCCATAATGCAAGAGCGCCCTAAAACACAGTTATGAGCTATTTGAACTAAATTATCAATCTTACAACCATCACCAATAACCGTAGAGCTAAATTTAGCACGATCTACACATGAATTAGCGCCAATCTCTACATGATTACCTATCACTACGTTTCCAATATGCGGAATTTTAACCAATCCTCTACCATCATCGCTAGGACGATACCCAAAACCATCGGCACCAATACTTACGTTATTATGAAAAATACAATGACTCCCAATTATAGATCGCTCTCTAAGTATTGTTCCTGACCATATAACCGTAGAACTTCCAATTTTACAATCATCAAAAACGGTAACGTTTGGATATAACGTGACGTTATTTTCTAAAACAACACCTTTACCAACATAACATCCTGCTCCTATTTTACATCCATCTCCAATAATTGCCGATTCATCTATGACAGCTGTGGCATGAATATCTTCATTAAAATTTGGTGACTCAGGAGAAAACACTTCTAATAACTTAGCCATTGCTAAGTCGGCATTATCAACTTTTATAAGCGCATTATCATTATGAGGTTCTAAATCAATTCCTTTTGTAACAATGGCTAAAGATGCCTTAGAAGCATCCCATTTGCGTGCGTACTTTCTATTCCCTATAAAAGTAGCATACCCTTTTACAGCATTATCAATGGTTTCTAAACCTATAATATTTTCTGTTGTGTTGCCAAATAAATCACCGTTGAGTAGTGTTGCTATTTCTTGTATTGTAAAAGATTTCATTAGTATTTGTTTTGATTAGCTAGTTTGCTAAATATAGTGTAGAAAAACAATTTATTTGACTTATATCAAATCAAATTTTGGCGGTTTCTCTAAATCACTTAAAACAAAGGAGCTATACAAAAAAAAATACTACCAATCTATAGGGAAATAATCTTTCAAAAACTTCCCGCACCAATGTTTACCAGTATTTATTCCATCAATTAATGGATCCATCACACGAGCAGCTCCATCTACAATATCTAAAGGTGGTTGAAAATCGTGCAAGTCAATTTTTTGTTTTGACAGTTCTGCAGGATCCTCATCTGTAACCCAACCCGTATCAACTGCATTCATATAAATTCCAGATTTTGCAAATGTTGCTGCAGAGGTATGTGTTAGCATATTTAAAGCAGCCTTTGCCATATTGGTATGCGGATGCCTGTCTTCCTTTTTAAATCTATGAAACTTCCCTTCCATTGCCGATACATTAATAATGTGCTTTTGGCCTGTATCATCTTTCATCATTAAATTAGACAAACGGTTACACAATACAAAAGGAGCTACAGCATTAACCAGCTGTACTTCTACCATTTCGGTGGTTTCAATTTCACCCAGTTTAAGTCGCCAACTATTAGTTTTCCTTAAATCAACTTGCTGTAAATCGGCATCTAATTGACCTTCTGGAAACACCTCGTCTGTTTGCAATGAGTTATCAAAACTATAGGGTATTTGAGATAGCTCTGCCGAATTTCGTAATCCTATTCCTGGTTCTGGACCATGCCAAGTTACAGGGAGCACGTTATTTTTACTAGTTTTAGAGGTGCTCAGACTTAAATCTGAAAGCTCCTTCAAACACTCAAAATGATTACTTAATAACCCTTGTGCCAATACAGGCAATTTTTCTATCGGCAATTTTTCATTTTCCATTAAATGAAAATAAAACCCTGAAGGTCGCCTCACTGTTTGTGCTGCATTATTGATTAATATGTCTAAACGGTCATACTTTTGTTCAATATAATTACAAAAAATTTCTACACTTGGGATATGACGTAAATCTAATCCATGAATATGTAATCGGTCTTTCCATTGGTTATAATCGGCTTCTTTAGCAAATCGAATTGCAGAATCAGCAGGAAAACGTGTCGTAGCAATAACAGTAGCTCCAGACCGTAATAACATTAATGTAATATGATAACCAATTTTTAATCGGGACCCAGTAATTACAGCAATCTGATTTGATAAATCAGTGGTTTGAAAACGCTTAGCATAGTTTAAATCACCACAGTTTGTACACATCGTATCATAAAAATGATGCAATTTCGTATAAACAGTTTTACAAACGTAGCAGTTTCGTGGAGATTCTAATTCTGGTGTGTCTTCAGGTAATAAGGCTGCTGCTAATAACTTTGGTGCAGTAAAGATTGTTGCTTCTCGTGCTGATCGTATTCCTGTGATCTTTCTTGCGTGTTTATCTTTTTCTATTTGCTTACGCTTTGTTGCTTTTTTAGCATCTTTTCTACGACGTTGAAATTCATCACGATTAGGCCTGGTTAATGCACCTGCCACTTTCATCAAGGCTACTCGTTGATCTTCTGGTAATTCAAATAATTGATTAGTATCATCAAGCAGCTTTTGAAGCGTTATGATACAGGATTCTATGTCTTTGCTGTGATTCTTTTTGATAAAGCATAATTTTCAGCAAATATAGCACCTTAGGCTTTTATCTGCTAAAAAGTTTATGAAGTCTTGATATTACTTCAAAAATAGCAGTATTATTAATCCCAACAACACTTCACTAGCACTTACAAATAAATTAAACCTCTGTAATACGGACTTTCTTTTTCTTTAATCGCGTATTATTAGTCTTTGCAATAATGGACATAACTTTAGCTTTTGGAACAGCAACAAAGGCACAATCTTGCTTTAATTCTATAATGCCTAACTCGTGTTTTTCTAGACCTGACTGTTTGAAAAATAAGCCAGCAATATCGCCTTTAGAAATTTTATCTTTTCGTCCACCAGAAATAAATAAAGTAGTCCATTGGCTTTTTAAACCTAACGAAGTAGCTGTCAATTTCTGAATTTGATTACTTACAATAAATTCTGGCAAATATTCATTCTTCCACTGTAAAACATAGGCCGTTCCTTGTGTGTTCATTCGTGCCGTTCTACCATTACGATGTGTAAACTCTTCTGCTTTTAAAGGCAATTGATAGTGAATAATATAATTGAGCTCTGGGATATCTAATCCACGTGCTGCCAAATCTGTTGCGATAATAATCTGATGGGTTCCATTTCTAAATTTGATAAGTGCACGTTCTCTATCAATTTGTTCCATACCTCCATAAAAACAACCATGAGCAATATTATTTTCATCTAAAAAAGCACTCACATAGCTGATGGTATCTTTAAAATTACAAAAAATAATGCCTGGTTTATGACCTATATGTTGTAATAAATCAACTAAAGTTTGAAGCTTATTTTTATCTGGAGAGATCACTTTTTTAATCTCTAAATTAGACGTTTTTGTATCTAGATAATCTATAACCAATTCATTTTTTAGGCCCACAAAACTCGGAATATCCATATCATGAGTAGCCGATGTTAAAATTCGTTTGTTTATTCGCGGAAGGCTTTCTAAAATCTCGGTCATTTCGCTTTCAAAACCAACCTCTAATGATTTATCAAACTCATCTAAAACTAACGTGTTAATATCATCAACTACAACGGTTCCTCGTCTTAAATGATCTGCGATTCTACCAGGAGTACCAATTAATATTGCTGGAGGATGTGCTAATTCTATTTTATCTTTCGAAAACGGTCTGCCGCCATAAACAGCATTAGCTTTAAAACCAGATCCCATTTGACGAATCACTTGCTCTATTTGAATAGCTAATTCTCTAGAAGGTACTAAAACAAGAAGTTGAACGGTTTTGATATTAGCATCTAAGGCGCTAATAGTTGGCAATAAAAAAGCAAGAGTTTTACCAGTTCCTGTTGGAGATAATAAAATTGTGTTCTCTGCATTTGCAATAGCTAATAGCGCTTCTTCCTGCATGTTGTTTAGCGCTTGGATATTCAGCTTTTCTAAAATTGCCTTTTGGGTTTTTATATGGTTTGACATTACTTTTCCTTTTTTGAAACTTCAGGATCTTTAGTAGACAAACTAGATTGCGCGATATAATTTGCCAATAGCTTATCAACTAATTCTTCTTTTGTTAAATGATGAAAGATAGTTTTTATCTTAGCTTTAAAATCTTCAGAGACAACTCTATTAGGCTTAGTTTTAAATATTTTTCGTGCCCATAACAAGGCATTATTTTCTTCAATACTTTGTGCGTCTGCCTTTTTAAAGGGTGTAAAAACGATACCTAATTCATCTTCAAAATCTGATATGTCTTCTATTTCTTCTTGCTGGATAATGGTTAGAGATAAGCCCTTTGCGCCTGCTCTAGCTGTTCTACCGCTTCGGTGAACATAAGCCTCATAAGTATCCGGTAAATGATAGTTCACGATATAAGAAACCTCCTTAACATCAATACCACGAGCCGCTAAATCTGTAGCCACCAAAATATCAATATGCCCAGCTCTAAATTGTTCCATAATACGATCTCTAATGCCTTGGGTTAAGCTTCCATGAATAGCACCAGATGAGAATTTATTAATGGCTAATTTTTTGGCTAATTTATTTACAGCAGCCTTGGTTTTGCAAAAAATAATTCCACGCTCACCTTGCTTGGAGTTTAAAAAATGAAGCAAAATATCTAACTTTTCTATAGGTTTAACCACTACATATTGATGATCTATACCTTGATGCCCAACAGTAGCCATATCTGCTTCTATATGAACAACATGTTTAGACATGTAATTTTGGACCAATTGTTTTATTGCGCCAGATAACGTTGCTGTAAAAAGAAAGGTTCTTCTCGTTTTAGGAATTTCCTTTATAATAGTTTCTAAACCATCTTTATGTGCTGTTACCATTTCATCTGCTTCATCTAAAATAAAGTACGAGATGGTTTTTATATTAATCGCATTCCGTCTCATCAAATCTGCTAAACGTCCTGGTGTAGCCACAACAATATGTGTATCACTTTTTAAACGTTCAATTTGAGGTTTTATAGGAATACCACCACAAAGTGTTGCTATTTCAATGCCTATACTGTTTGACGCTAAATCTATTAAGCTACTATAAATTTGCTGTCCTAATTCTCTTGTTGGTGCTAGGATTACAGCTTGAATATTATTGTTTTCGACATCAATTAACTGCAGTAAGGGCAAACCAAAAGCGGCAGTTTTTCCTGTTCCCGTTTTTGCCAATGCAACGAGGTCTTGTTTTTGATTTAAAATAACAGGAATTACTTTTTTTTGAATATCTGTAGGAACAGAAATTTGTAAAGCCGATGCGCTTTGTTGTAATTGAATGTTAATTCCTAGTTGAGAAAACTGTTGTGACATGAAACCTGATTTTTGGTAAAGATAATTACAGTATAATTGGATATCGTGTTTTTAACGATTTATAACATGAGTTTGATAAATAACAAAATAGATATTGTTTTAATAAAAAAACAACTTTACAATCTAACAGGTTTTAAATACCTGCTATGCTCAGCATTCTCTGATATCAATTATCTATTAAACTATAAAAGATGTGAATTTATAGTATTCACGAATATTTTTACTAATTACATGATTTTAAGCAACTTCATTCTACTCTTCAGGAGGATGTCCATGAATATCTTCAAAAACTTGATCAAAATTCGTGCGCAAATAAGCATTTAGCTTTTTCTTATAATCATCTCTTAACCAGCTTAAAAAGTTAAAAGTACTTTTACTAATACATTTAGCATACATATCTATTCTAACGTCAATGTCGCCTTTCAATAATTTAGCTAAAGCTAGAGCATCATAAACATCTTCACTATTTTCGATACAAATTTTTGCATGCTGTTCTATTGAGCGTTCGAGAACCACTTTTGACGATTCGCCTTTAAATGTAGCATCTTTATAGACTTGCTTAATATCAAAATAAACCTCTTCAGACTTACTAAATTCTGCACGTAACTCCTCTGGCATTTCATGTTTAAAATGGCTTTCAAGAGTTTCATCATCCATTAATTTATCCATGTAGAAATTTGGAGATCTAAAAATAGTACCCCAATCCAAATCTGCTCCCCAAGGTCCAAAACGATGGTGATTATTCCCTAAATCAATCACTGTAAACTTTGATTTGTTATTTAAAATTCGGGAACCTCTACCAATCATTTGATAGTATAGTGTAAGTGATTTTGTCGCTCTATTAAGAATAATAGTATCTATGGTAGGCTCATCAAATCCAGTCGTTAATATACTTACTGAGCTTAAAATAGCATCTGGTGTTTCTTTAAACCATTTTAATATTTGACTTCGCTGCTTTTTTGTTGCAGTATTATCTAAATGGGCAATTGGAAATCCTGCTTCTTTAAATGTATGATACACCATTATAGAGGTGTTAATACCGTTATTAAATATCAATGTTTTTTTTCCGTTAGAATGCTTTTTATACGATTCTAACAGTTTACTCAACATTGCAGGACTCGTATATAAATCTTCAGATGATTTCACAGTGTAATCACCATTACTACCGATTTCTAAAGACGTTAATCCCATATCATACTGAAAAACTTCAGCACGAGCTAAAAATTCATTTTCTATTAAAGATCCTATAGATTCACCAGCAATAAGTTCGTTATAATTACCTTTCATTGGTAAATCTTTATTAGAACTTAATGGTGTAGCTGTAACGCCTAGTACAAATGAATTTTCAAAAAACTTAAAAAGCTTTGTAAATGAGTTATAATGTGCTTCATCAATAATCACTAATCCAACACCTGAAATATCAAGCTTACCATCATTAAGCCTGTTATTTAAAGTTTCAACCATAGCAACAAAGCAACTATACTGATCTTGATCATCTAAATTAGCTTTACTATCAACCACTTTATTAGTAACTCCAAAGCTGGTTAACATTGCTGATGTTTGTTTACTTAGCTCAACACGATGTGTCATTATCAACACTTTCTTTTGATGCGTCTTTAAATACTGACGCACAATTTCAGAGAAAATAACTGTTTTTCCTCCTCCTGTTGGTAATTGATAAAGCAAATGATAATCGTCTGGTGCAGTTTCGAACTTTTCAAAAATTTGATCTATAGCACCTTTTTGATAACTATATAATTCTTTATCTGTCTTTTTCTGCTCTAGTCCTAAGTTGTTAGTCATAATCACTTTTAATGATTTGCAAAATTAAAATGTTTAAAACGGAATAGCGAATAAATTGCTAAAACATTTATACTAATTGGTATAAAAAAGCGAACTCCTTAGTGACCATACTAAGGAGTTCTATTTGTGTAATACTTAAACATGTATTGCTACATATTTAAGTGGCTGCGAAAGTAGACTAATTATATTAGTAAACACGCAATTTTGAAATAAGATTTTAATTATTTTATTAAAGTGTCATTTGCTTAAATTTAATATCTAAGTCTTTCTGTACTTTTTGAATATCTTGCTCTTCGCCCGAAATAATAAGCGCAATAGATTCTCCTGTTTTCCCAGCTCTTGCTGTTCTTCCACTTCTATGTGTATAATATTCTAGTTGATCTGGTAATTGGTGATGAATTATAAAAGCTAAGTTATTGACGTCAATCCCTCTAGCAGATACATCTGTAGATACCAAAAATTGTAAAGATCCATTTTTAAACGCACGCATTACCTTATCGCGTTCTTTTTGTTGCATATCACCTTGAAGAGCATCTACAGAAAAACCTTCGGTTTTTAGTGTCTCTGTCAATTGATTTGTTCCTGCTTTTGTTCTACAAAAAATAATACCTCTATCCGCATCATATTTATCTAGCAAACGTGTAATAATATTTGCTTTTTCTTTAATAGATGTCACAATATAATGATGGGAAATATTTGCGTTTACCAAACTATTTTTATCAATTTCAACACGAACAGCATCAGCAGACATATACGTTTTAATAATTTTTTGAATTTCTTCAGGCATTGTCGCAGAAAACAACCATGTATGTCTCGTTCCTGTAGTGTATTTTAATATTTTATTTAAATCTTGCTTAAAACCCATGCTTAACATCTCATCGGCTTCATCTAGAACTAAAGTTTTAATTTGTTTAATATTGACATCACCACGCTCTATAAAGTCTAATAAACGTCCTGGTGTCGCTACAATGATATGTGTTGTACGTTGTAAACGTTTAATCTGGATATCCATTTTTTCTCCTCCATAAACACCTTCAGCAAAAATCTTATCAGTACTATACTTCGTAAACTTAAATAATTGCTTTTGAATTTGTTGCACCAATTCTCTTGTTGGTGCTAAAATTAAGACTTGTACATGATTCTTTTTAGGGTTTATACGCTCTAGTATTGGCAAACCATAAGCTGCAGTTTTCCCTGTTCCTGTTTGAGCTAATCCAATGAAATCTGCATCATTTTTTAATAATACAGGTATTGCTTCTTCTTGAATTTGCGTTGGTCTTTTTATGTTGAGCTCGTTCAAACCTTTAATTAGAGGTTTTGAAATACCTAAGTCAAAAAATGTTGTATCCATAATCAATTGTAATTGGTTGCAAAGGTATTGTTATTATTCGTAATTTCGATGCTATATGCACTTAAGTCCGCAACATCTTCAAGACCTTTATCTAGCGTATTGCAACACGCATTTGCTTTGGAAAGGCGCAGTTATTTTTAACTTTAAGCAATTAGATATTCCTTTAACCTCTCATCCTATTTTTCTTCGGAAATTGGAACGAAAATTACGTTTAGGGCAATTGGCAGAGCAGTTTGTGTTTAATCAGATTGAAACTTGTGAAGCCATCAAGCTCCTTGCTGAAAACATCCAAATCCAAAAAGACAAACAAACTTTAGGAGAATTAGATGCTTTAATTACGATAAACAAACAACCAATTCACTTAGAGATTGTTTATAAATTTTATCTCTATAATCCTACTATAGGAGACTCTGAAATTGAGAAATGGATTGGTCCAAACCGGAAAGACAGCCTCGTAGAGAAACTAAGTAAACTCAAAGACAGACAATTGCCACTGCTCTACTCTTCAGAAAGTCAATCGACTCTCAAAAAATTTGAATTTAAATCTCTAAATTTTGAACAACGTGTTTTATTTAAGGCACAATTGTTTATCCCTTATCAAAAAACGATTGTTTTTACTGTTTTAAACAAAGAGTGCATCTGTGGATTTTACATAACCATAAAACAACTAGAATATTTTAAGTATTGTCAATTTTACATCCCAACAAAACTAGATTGGTTTTTAAAACCTCATAATATAGTTGAGTGGTTAGATTACAACAGTTTTAAAAAAGAATCACTAGTATATTTAGACAATGCACAATCCCCCTTGTTTTGGTTGAAAGATGAAGACAAAAACTTAGCTAAAGTTTTTTTGGTTTGGTGGTAAGTATCTTAAAAACGGGAGAAATATAATTGTCTTTCTCTCTTTCATCTAAAATTTATAATACCATACACTTCTTCAAAGTATCCTCGTAAATGGCTTCATATTGAGGCACAATTTCATGAATATCAAATCGTCTAGAGACCTCTTTTGCGTTCGCTTTAAATTTCTTTAAACGGTCTTCGTCTTTTAAAATATAAAGTGCGTTTTTAGACATATCGTCTACATCATTAATTGCACTTAAAAACCCAGAAACTCCATGAACATTAACCTCCGGGATTCCTCCTGTATTACTTGAAATCACAGGAACTCCAGACGCCATAGCCTCTAAAGCAGATAATCCAAAACTTTCAGTTAGTGATGGTAACAAAAACAAATCACTAAAACATAGGATTTTATCTATCTCATTACTATTTCCAAAGAATACAACTTTATCACTAATCCCTAACTCTTTACATAACTGCTCTGCAGGTTTACGCTCTGGGCCTTCACCAACCATCATAAGTTTTGCTGGAATGTCTTGCTGTATTTTATAAAACACATTAATCACATCAGGAATCTGTTTCACTTCTCTAAAATTACTAATATGTGTTATGATTTTCTCTTCATCTGTAGCCATCATAACTCGTTGACAATCTGTGAATTTTGGTGTGTATTTTTCTAAATCTATAAAATTTGGAACTACATTAATATCTTTTTTAATATCAAACAAACGTAAAGTATCATCTTTTAAACTTTGCGAGACAGAAGTCACAGCGTCAGATTTATTAATACTAAAAGTTACAGCTGGTTTATAAAATGGATGACTCCCTACTAACGTAATATCGGTTCCATGAAGCGTCGTTACAATTGGCACGTAAATACCATTTTCTTGTAACATTTTTTTAGCCATATATGCTGCATATGCATGTGGAATTGCGTAGTGTACATGCAAAATTTCAAGCTTATGAAGTTTTACCATGTCAACCAATTTACTCGAAAGTGCTAACTCATATGGTTGATAATGAAACAGTGGGTATTCTGGCACATTAACTTCATGATAATGCACATTATGACTCAATAATTCTAGTCGAACAGGCTGACTGTAAGTAATAAAATGAATTTCGTGACCACGTTTAGATAATTCTAATCCTAGCTCTGTGGCAACAACTCCACTACCACCAAAAGTTGGGTAACAAACAATTCCTATTCTCATGTTTTAATGTTCTAATTTTTATTATCAGCTAGATCGCTTTCAGCATCATCATCAATGATAGCCTCATAAATTAAGCGTTGAATTTCAGTTCTTATATTTTCCTTTAACAATAAATTTTTTCCTGCTTTAGGATAGGTTCTATTTGCTAAGAATATGTAAACAATTTCTTCTTCTGGATCTGCCCAAGCATAGGTGCCAGTAAATCCTGAATGTCCAAAACTACTCATTGAGATACAACCACATGTTGGTCCTTCGTCGCCTAGTTGTGGTTTGTCGAAACCAATACCTCTCCTTACATTTTTGTGACAATAATGACAAGTATTAAACTTAGTTAGGGTTTCGGTTTTTAAATAACGCTTACCACCATAATAGCCTTTCTGAAGATACATTTGCATAATTTTAGCTACATCATTAGCATTACTAAAAATACCTGCGTGACCACCTACTCCATCTTGCATTGCTGCTCCCATATCATGAACATAACCCTGAATCTTTTGATGACGAAAATAATCATCAATTTCAGTAGGAATAATATTAGCATCTGTAAATTTAGATGACGGATTATAAGTTGTATAATTTGCTCCTAATGATTGGTAAAAATGCTCTTGTACTAATTCATTTAATGGTTTTTCATAATAGCCTTCAATATATTTTTTCAAAATATAATATGGCAAATCACTATAGCGGTAACGCAATGTAGAGAGTAATTCGGTCTCTACAATTATCTTTTGAATAGAATCTGGATAATCATGTCGTAAATACATTTGTTCTGCTACCTTAATACTAAAACGAGGTGTTGCAGAACGTCTGTAATATTTAGGATCAGGTTTTTTAGTTACCGAATCTAAAGTTGCAACATAAAATGGAACCCATGGTCTTAGCTGAGCATAATGCGATAACATTTGTTTAATAGTAACATTCTTTTTGTTAGATTCTAAATATTCGGGAAGTATTCGGGATAATTTTGTGTTTAATGATATCGCTTTCTTTTCTTCAAGTTCCATTAATAATGGAAGTGTCGCTAAAATTTTTGTCAAGGATGCAACATCATAAATATCTTCAAACTTCACCTTTTCTTTTCCTGTATACGTATGCTTCCCAAAGTTTTTATTATATATAACTTTCCCTTTTCTAGCAACTAATAATTGAATACCAGGAGTCATTTTTTGATCAACAGCATATTGTGCGACAGAATCTAATCGATTCATTTTCTCCGAACTCATTCCTACACGTTCTGGCAAACCATAACTCAGTGACTGAATTGCATTATATGCAATACCATCTCCAACGTTAAAATGCTCACCAATAGATACAGGAATATGACCTTTAGCTGGAATAGAACCAAAAATAGCCTGTGCTGATTTTTGCTGTGAAATTGTACTGTTTTGATAACTCATAACAATACCTTCTATGTTTTCAATACTAATTAAATCGATAAGCGCGTAAGGCCTAGCAAACACATCTAAAACCACTGTATTAGTTCTCGCAATTTCATATAACCAAACCAGTTCTTTGTCTTTAAACTTATAATCTTGCCATGGATTTTCATTCTTTTTATGAAAACCAATAATAACTGTATTGTAGTTTTGAAGTTTTAAAATGAGCTCATCTAATCTTTCAGCTTTAACTTTGTGAATTTTAGTGTATTTTTTTAGTTCGTCATAAAACGTTGACCCTGTATCATCACCAAGTTCTACATAAGCGATTTTTTTAGTTTCTAGATGTCTTAGTGGTAAGATTTCAGATTTATTCTTAAGAACAGTAAAGGCGTCTTCAAGCAATTCTTCATAAAGTAAATCATCTTCTAAACGATTTAAATCTTTAACTAATCTTGATGTTCCAATAGGTTCGTAATTATCTAGGCCTACTTTATATTTAGCCATTAAAATCTTTTTTACTGAATGCGCTAAACGTTCTTCTGAAACAACATTATCATCATAGGCTTCAATAATTTTAGCAATAGCTTTAGGTACATCTTCAGAAATTAATAACACATCATTTCCGGCTTGAAGAGCAGCTAAATCTATCTCTCCAGGTGTACTGTAATTTGACACGCCTTTCATTTCTAATGCATCAGTAAAAATAAGCCCTCTAAAACCAAGCGAATCTTTTAAGATATCGGTTACAATATGCTTCGACAATGAAGAAGGAAACCCAGTACGAGGCTCTAAACTTGGCACGTTTAAATGCGCTACCATAACACTCGACAGACCTTCTTTAATAAGTTGACGGTAAGGGTATAACTCGATTGAGTCGATACGTTTTTCATTAAAGGTTATTGTAGGCAATGTTTTGTGAGAATCACTATCTGTATCTCCATGACCAGGAAAATGTTTCGCATTTGCTAGAACTCCTGCGTCTTGCATACCTTTCATAAATGCAGATGCCTTTTCTGTCACATTATCACGATCTTCTCCAAATGAGCGATTACCTATAATAGGGTTTTTAGGATTTGTATTAATATCGACAACAGGTGCGAAATTAAAATGCACACCAATACGTTTACAATGCTCGCCTATATGAAAACCCGCACGCTCAATAAGTTTATTATCTTTTATAGCTCCAAGGGTCATATTCCAAGGGAAAGCATAAGTAGAATCTAAGCGCATACTTAATCCCCATTCTGCATCCATACCAATAAGTAAAGGAGTTTTTGAAATGGCCTGATACAAGTTGTTAAGTTTTGCTTGACGAACTGGTCCTCCTGACGAAAAAATTAAGCCTCCAATATGATTATTGTTTATGAGTTTAGCTATTTCATTTTCATTGCTTTTATTATTGTTAGAAAATGCTCTCACCATAAACAATTGACCAACCTTTTCTTTTAAAGACATGTTATTGTAAACACTATCAACCCATTTTTGCTGTTTTTCAATATTTTCGTGTGCTAATGGATGATTAGCATCTTGAGAAAGCATAGACAGTGCTCCTGTAATAATAAAAATGAGGGACAATATATAGCGCATAGAATAAGGTCTTATTGATTTGTTCTTAAATAGAACTAAAAACTATGCCAAAATAGTGCTTTAGTTCTAAGAATAAAAGACTTTAAGATAGATTTATAAAGAAGAAAGTTAATAACTATACTATTGCTTTGATTCTAAAACAAAATTATAAACGTCGTCTACATTGATTAATTCTAAAAGATTCATTTTTGGATCTATAAACGTTTGAGACGTCTTTCCATTTAAGGATACTTTTGAAATTGTATATATCGCTATGTCACTAAACTCGTTTTCATTATAAATATCTTTTAAATATTGTGCATATTGCCATATCATATCTGTCTGAAAACTCATTTGTTTTTCTTGAATGACCGTTAATCGTTTTATAGGATATTCTTTCCATTGCTTTCCAGAGGTATTATCAATAACCGCAAATTCTGTAAACCCGTTTTTTCCATAATCATGACATGCCACGAAAAACGAAATCCATTTTCTGTCCATAATACATTATCAGATAGCATTAAATGGCGAAAAGGAAAGCTGTACTAATTAGTCCACAAATGACCAATAGAATACGTTTTAGCAGTTCCGCTTATAAGCACACGATCACCTTTGTTTTCGCAGTGTAACACTCCTCCTCTTTTAGAGATTTGTTTTGCAGATAAAACTTTTTTTAATAATCGTGAAGACCAAAAAGGGATTAGAGAACAGTGTGCAGAACCTGTTACTGGGTCTTCCAAAATTGAAGCTTGTGGTGTGAAAAATCTAGATACAAAATCACAATCAGTACCTTTTGTTGTTACAATAACGCCACCAGGATCTAGGTTTATTTGATCAAAAAACTGTCTATTAATTTTTATGTTTATTATATCCTGTTCAGTATCATATACCAAAATATAGTCTCTAGATTTAAAAACTTCTTGCGGCTGGATATTTAGTGACTTACTTATTATTTCTGGGAGTTCAGAAACTGTTGGCATTCTTGAAGGAAAATCTAAAGAATAGAAGTCGCCTTTAATAAAAACAGTTAAATCTCCACTTAGCGTTTCAAATACTATTTTATTTTTGGAATAGTTTAAAATCGTTTTTAAACAATGAGCCACAGCTAGTGTTGCGTGTCCACATAAATCCATTTCAATTTCTGGAGTAAACCATCTCAAATGTATTTTATCACCTTTATCTATAAAGAAAGCTGTTTCAGCTACTGCATTTTCTTTTGTAATATTGAATAACACATCATCTGTTAGCCATTCTTTTAACGGTACAACACAAGCTGGATTTCCTCCAAAAACTTCATCAGTAAACGCGTCTATTTGGTATAAGTCAAGTTTCATCTATACGTAAACATATCGTTGGCAAATTTTTTATTTAACAAACCTACTATGCCAACTCTCACTTACAGGGACTTCCCAATTTTCTTTAAACTCAGCAATATTAGTGACAAGATTATTAAATACAATTGTTTTTCTAGAAACAGCTTTGTCTTTTGCCATCTTCTTAAAGTCTAACAATGATTTATGTGCAATGAATTCACCTTGCTTATAAGACACATTCATTTTATCCATCAAATCTACGTTATAGTCTTTTTCTAACTGCTGAATAAAATGCACTGATGCATCAATGCTACAACCAGTAGCAGTATTCAAGTTTTGATTTAAGGCTATAACAATAAATCGCTTGTATTCAATAGTGTATCCAGATAGCAAATCGCTGCCGTGAGCTGTCCAGTTTTCAATGAAAATATCTAGTTTTGCTTTTATTTCTGAAAGTTCTAATGCCGTAAATGATCTATTAGCTTGATAAATCCAAACGCGAGATTCTTCAGGAAGTGTATTAAAATCGACTAACATATATTTTTATATTTCTAAACACAAAAATACAATTTTACATCCAATCCTTTTGACTAGATTCTACTTTAAATAGCAAGAAATCATAGATAGATTTTGCCTCTTTCTCTTTGATATAAGGAATTGTAACAGCTTTAGATGCTGTTGAAATAATAACAGATGTTATTCCTCTTCGCTTTTGAAATATAGTTTGTTTTAACTTTATCGCTTGTATTTTATGGGTTTCTAAAATATTGATTGTCGTATCAATAACACCACTTCCAATAGTTACAAACGCATCATCGATTTTATAATATGCTTTTTTATAACCAAAGTACACATACAATACAGACAAAGGAATCACTATTAAATTAATCCACCACATATCTTTTCCGAAGATAAAAAATGCTAGAACATTAAATATAATAGCTGGTATAAACATATGTAGTCCTAAAATTCGTTTATAATATGAATGTGGCTTGCATCTATTTACAGCTCCAGCATAGCCTTCTAATAATTTACTTGCCAAGTAATCTACTTGTTGTTTATCTAAGGCGACAATTGTAAAATTTTTGCGCTGCTTAACATTTACCATAGCTTGTTTTACAGACAACGTATGCAAACCAAAATACTGCTTTATACGATTGGTTTTAACAACCAAGTTTTGAATCCTACTAGGTGTTAAACTTAAAGACACTTTATTAAATAAGCCTTTATTTATTTCAATTGTTTTTTGGTTTTCTATAACTTCTAGATTAAAATTAGCAACAAGGGTTTTAATAACTGAAAAAAGCAGAGAAAATAATAACCCAAAAACAACTACTATCAAATTAATAACTATTATATTAAAAAGGCTTTCATTATTAAGATCAACAACACTTTCGATTCGTTCTCTTAATCTAAATTCTTTTAGATACTCTTTAAATTCATAATACAAGCCAAAAGTAAAAGATGCAATAATTGCAAAACTCTTTAGATGATTTTGAGAAATACCTTCCAATATTAATCGTTTAGGAGAGACCTGGAAAAACACATTTTTCTCCTCAATAGCATCAACTTTGCCATTATCTGTATGACTTTTATTAAATAATTCTTCTTTAAGTTGTAAAGCTGTTACTTTATCTAAAGCACTAATTTCTATTTCCGATTTGTTATCTCCTGCCGTTTCTATGTTAAGCGACACTACATTTATAAGTTGTTGCAGGAAGTTTTGTTTTATATAAACATTTTGGATTTTTGACTTAGGAATAATTGTATTATCCTTATTCAGGATTCCTGTTGCTAAATGAAAATCATCTTTACTAAGATGAAATTTAAAGTTGAGATACTTTAAAATAGCAATGACTAAAATAATTACTAAAACACCAATTATAATTAATAGAATTGTTGTTGGCGTTAAATTTAGAAAGGATTTTTTTTTAGTTAACGATAAGCCAAAAGCAATAAAAAGAACAAAGAATTTTTTAAAAAATCTAAACGTTTTAAATCCGAAAATGATAATAATCCCTTTTGAAGATTGGCGTACAGGTTGAGAAAAATCAGCTATTTCCATTTACTTTAGCGCTTATAAAATCGTTGATCTCCCTAGCTACTTCATTCGGTAAGCCTTTAATACTTAAGTCGCTACCAGACTCACCTGCCGTATATATATTAAGTGTCGCTAAATGGAATCGTCTTGCGAGCCAACTTCTAGAGACTTCAACATGTTGTATTCTTGAAATAGGTACTGTTGTAATTGAATTTACTAAAAGTCCTTTTGCATAAATAATATCAAGCGTTCTAATAGCATATTTACGTTTGCTAAATGCTAATAATGCGCTACCGAAATTTAAAATACTAAACACTAAAAGAATTGTAAATAGATACCAGAAATTTTGTTGAATGCCATCATTAGGAATAAACCATTTCGCAAGAAACAAGACTAAAAATATTATGGAGTACAGTAGTAGTTTATTTAAAGCAATGACTTTTATAAACTGTTTGGAAATTGGCTTCAAAATCACGTCACCGATTTTCGGTAATTCGTCATTAAACAATTGTGAATTAGTAAACTTCATTTTATAGTGACTCAAAAGTCGCAGTATTATTTCTTATTTTGCTTTTTTAAATTTCGATATGTTAAAAATCCATACATAACAACTGCAAATGGAAAATAAAAGGCAAGTCGTTTCCATGAAAAACCTCGGCCTAAAAAATAATCAAATGCGGTGATAATAATACAAAATACAACACCTCCAACCAATGCTGCTATAACGATTCGTTTTTTACTTATTTCTGCCATTTTTATAAATCTTGTGCGTTAGCAATTAATTCAGCAATATCCATAACTTCAACTTCTGCTTCTTTTTCTTTTGCCTTTACACCATCTGACATCATAGTCATACAGTAAGGACAACCTGTTGCAATAATATCAGGATTCGTTTTTAAGGCATCCTGTGTGCGTAGCTCATTAATGTCCATATTTCCTTTTTCAGGCTCTTTAAACATTTGCGCTCCTCCAGCTCCACAACAAAGAGCCGAAGCTTTACTTCGTTTCATTTCTTGCATATTAGCATTAAGAATTGCTAATACGTCTCTTGGTGCATCATACTCTGAGTTGGCTCTTCCTAAGTAACAAGGATCATGAAATGTAATACGCTTTCCTTTATAATTATTATCCTTAATTTCAATTTTATTAGAATCAATTAATTCTTTTAAAAATTGTGTATGATGCATTACCTCATAGTTACCGCCCAAACTAGGATATTCATTTTTTAAACAGTTAAACGAATGAGGATCACAAGTAACAATGCGTTTTACTTCATACGCGTTTAACAATTCGATATTCATTAATGCTTGCATTTGAAACAAGAATTCATTTCCTGCGCGTTTAGCAACATCACCTGTAGAACTTTCTTCTGTACCAAGTACTGCAAAATTAACTTGAGCTTTGTTTAATATTTTCACAAATGCTTTGGTGATCTTCTTTGCTCTATCATCATAGCTACCTGCAGAACCTACCCAGAATAGCACATCTGGTTGTTTTCCTTCTGCCATAAATTCTGCCATTGTTGGCACTTTGAGTAATTCGCTCATACTTTTTTATTCTTTAGTCTTCAATTATTACGAAAACGCTTTCTTAACTAATTAAAACTATAATCTAATACAAGATTATAGTGATCGATAAACTATTTAATCATGTTGACCGTCATCAAATACTTGAATGGTCACTTTTTTATCTACTAAATCTGTAAATTTCCCTTTGTAACGTGTTGCTTTAACAAGGTGATTATCTATCCAATGATAGTTTCCTCCTCTTGGTTTCCCCATTAAAAGTGAATGAAATTTAAAGCCGTGCTTATTCAGCCACGTTGTAGTAACATCTCTATGATCTTCAGTACGTGATGTAAAAAAACAAATCATATGCCCTTCTTCATACCATTTATTACATGTTGCTAATGCATCAGGATAAGGGTCACAAGTTCCCATACGTTCTGGTTCTTCATTAGGAACATCCTCAGTAATAGTTCCATCAATATCAATTAAATAATTTTTTACGCCTTCTGGCAACACTGGACTTATTTTCTCTCCAGCTTCTACTTTCTCATGTAACAGTTGATCTGCTTCTTCTCTCTTCATACAATTTCCCAAATTAACAGGACGTTTTAATTATTAAACTTAGTCTTCTTTAATTGCAGCAAAATCTAGTTTTGCTATTCTTATATAAATAGCGAGTTTTTTATCGCCATTTTTTAATTTATTTTCAGGATAAAAACTCTCTTGATATGCTCTTCGTTTTGCTTCTTCCCCAATGATTTGTTTTTGAAAATCTGTACAATAATCACATATTACTTTTAAAACCTTAATATCTTTCACATCATTATTACGGTATTCAATACGCGTATATGTTTTAATTTGCAACGAATCCTTTTTATAGGATTGTGCATTTACAAAAGCACAATTTAAACAAGAAATCAATAGTATTATAAGTTGATATTTCCGAAGAGAAACAACCATTATTACTCGTCTTTCCAGTTTAAACGATCTTGTTGATTGTATGGCCAAGGCGCTCCATTATTTTCAATATTAGTCATCATATTATTAAGTTCCATTGGTGCTGCACTTTGCTCCATAACTAAATATTGACGCATCTGCATAATGATGTTCAACGGGTCAATACTTACTGGACAAGCTTCAACACAAGCATTACAAGTGGTACAAGCCCAAAGCTCTTCATTAGTTATATAATCTCCTAATAACTGTTTTCCGTCATCCTTAAACTCACCATTATTAGCATCAATGTTTTTACCTACTTCTTCAAGACGATCACGAGTATCCATCATTATTTTTCGAGGCGATAGTTTTTTTCCTGTTTGATTGGCAGGGCATTCGCTGGTACAACGTCCACATTCTGTACAGGTATAAGCATTTAGTAAATTAACCCATGATAAATCTTGCACATCACTAACACCAAATTTTGCAGGCACATCATCTTCTGCGCCTTCAGGAGCTGCTGCAAATGGATCTGCATCTGGGTCCATCATCATCTTTACTTCTTTAGTGACAGCTTCAAGATTCTCAAATTGTCCTTTAGGCTTCAATTTTCCGTAGAATGTATTAGGAAATGCTAAAAGTATATGTAAATGCTTAGAAAAATACAGATAATTTAAAAACACTAAGATCCCTAAAATATGAAACCACCAAGCTGTGCGCTCAATTATAATAAGTGTTGCATTAGACAAACCATCAAATAAAGGCAATAAGAATTGGCTAATAGGAAATGAGCCTGCAGTGTGATAGGCTTCTACTCCATTAAGTTGTAATTGAAGATCTGTTCCATTCATGGTTAAGAATAAAGACATTAAAACCATTTCAAAATACAATATGATATTACCATCGCTTTTTGGCCAATCTTTCATTTCGGCGCTTAAAAAACGTTTTAATTTTATCACATTACGTCTTAACCAAAATATAATAACTGCGACTAGAACTAAAAATGCTAATACTTCAAAAGAACCAATTAGGATATCATAAATTTTACCTGCTGAAGAGAAAATACGATGCTTCCCTGTTAAGCCATCAATAATAATCTCTAGAACTTCAATATTTATAATGACAAAACCTACATAAACGATAACGTGCAAAAAACCAGCAATAGGTCGCTTAACCATTTTACTTTGACCTAAGGCTATCATAGCCATATTTCTCCAGCGTTGTGGTCTATTATCGCTTACATCAACATCCTGTCCGAGTTTGATATTTCGTATTAATTTTTTTACGTTTCTAGTAAAATAACCAATACCTAAAATTAAAGCTATTGCAAATAATATTTGTGGAATAAAACTCATATATGATTGGTGTGTTAGTCTTTGTCTTTTATTTCATTCCCTTCAGCATCATATTGTTTTGCTTTCTTTCCGAAGAGAGAAAAATGAACATATCGCTTTGGGTTTAACTTCATATCCTCTAAGAGTTGCTCCATTTGTTTGGAAGCACCTTCTAGGTTATTATACAAGCCTTCATCCTTCAATAGTTTGCCTATAGAACCGTCTCCATTTTCAATACTTGCCATAAGCACATTAACAGACATCAGTGTTTTATCAAGTTCTGCAACAGTTTGTGACAACTTCACTTGCTTTAAATCTCTTGTAATAACTGATAAATCACTAGTAATAGAATCAAAATTTGTTAATACAGAGTTTAGCTTCTCATCATTTTTAGATACAAATGAATTTATAGAGTAAGAAACTGCTTTAAATGATTTCATGGTTGCATTAAGCTCGGAAATGGCATTCTTAATACCGTTTTCTGAGTCATCAGTAACTAAAGCATTAAGACTGACTAAAAGTGTATCTGCAGTTTTTAATGTAGAACCTAAATCGTTTCCAACACCTGAAAAATTATCAGTTAAGCTTTTAACTAAACCTTCTTGCACTTCTGATTTTAAGAAATCTCCCGAAATTGCTAGCTCTCCTTCGCTACTTACAACAATAGCTAATGCATTTCCTCCCATTAATCCAGTTTCATAAAGTCTTATTTTACTTTGTTTTGTAAACTTTAACTGTTGGTCTACCGTAAAGGCAACTCGTGTTTTTCCTGTTTCATAATCATAAATAATATCTTTAATTTTACCAACAGCATTTCCTTTTACAGTTACAGGTGATGATTTATTTAATGCATTATAATCAAACTCTGTATAGTATGTGTCTTGTGAATCAAACAGACTTTCGCCTTTAAGATATTTAAATAAAAATATTAATAATATAATACCCGAAAGCACGAGTATTGCTGTTTTTACTTCTCTTGAAATTTTCAAAATTTAGAATTTTGGGTTGAAACAAAATTAACAATAAAAATATAAAGAATCTTTCTAATTAGAAGCTGATTTTAATGCTTCTGAAACATCTATTTTGTTTCCATCTTTATATGCGACAATGAAAGCATCTGGAAACCCATTAGATTTCGCTTTCTTTTGAAGTTGTTTTATTAAATTAAAATCTGATGAACTACCGCTAAAGTATTTATAAATCGTTCCTATTTTCTCTCTCGAGATCTCTTTTAAGCCATTAAAATTATAAGACTTAGGCGCAAGTTTTCTAGAACTTGCAGCAATTTGAACCTTAAACTCAACATTATCTATAATTTGCGGCTCAGTATCTATAACTTCGGTGGCATCTGAATTATCCTGATAAATATTTATACCGACATTTTGTTCTATATATGTTTTATAACTAAAAATAGCCTTCTTTATAGCTGTTGCCATTTTTGTTTGACCTGTTGATGAATTTAAAAATTTCCCTTCAGATTTATTCGTTAAAAAACCAACTTCAACAAGCACACTTGGCATATATGTATTATGCATAACCCATAAACTTGCTTGTTTTAAACCTCTACTCTTTCGTTTTAAGCCTTTAGAGAAATTATCTTCAATTATTCTCGCCAGTTTGATACTATTCTCAGTGTAATCTTCTTGCAATAAACTTAGCGCAATTAAAGATTCTGGAGAGTCTGGATCAAACCCTTCATAATGTTTTTCATAATCGGCTTCAAGGAAAATTACTTCATTTTCTTTTTTAGCGATTTCCATGTTTCGTTTTGTATTTGCCACTCCAAGCACAAAAGTCTCTGTTCCAGATGCTTGAGAATGATGCGCATTACAGTGTACAGAAACAAATAAATCGGCATCGGCATCATTAGCTATTTTTGCACGCCCTCTAAGGGTCACAAAAACATCTTTCTTTCTAGTATAAATAACTTTGATGCCTTTATTTTTTTCTAATTCTTTCCCAATTTGAAGAACAATATTTAATGCTATGCTTTTTTCTTTGTGACCATTTCCTAAGTTACCATAATCATGTCCTCCATGACCAGCATCTAACACAACAACAAATTTGTCGCTATTGTTTTGAAAGGCATATGCAGATGTTAAAAAACTGGTAAATAACACTATTGCTAATACGAATATATAATGAGATGTCGTTTTCATACGTGTTTAACGTTTTATCAACTGGGTTTATTTTAAGTATCCCAATTGTAAATTTTATATGGTTTAGATACTTTTGATAAATTAATTGAATTATAAATTAATCATAAAAAATATATGTAATTTTGGGAATTCAAAAACCGAGCCATACTTTAGCAAAAATACATTTAAAAGCATTGCGTACAAAAAGCTTATACATACTTTTCTCTCTAAGTTTTACCATGTTTATTAACATGTTTTGCTTCGCCCAAGAATTGCCAAAACCTAAAGAACCAATAAAGCCCAAGTTAGTTAACGACACAACACTTGTAAATATAGGTTCTATACTTGATATACCACAAAACACCAAAGAAATAGATAGTGTAAAAAAAGATTCGGTACCAAAGAAAAAAGAAACACTTTCTGGTATCGTTAATTATAAGGCGAAAGATTATGTAAAACTAGATCAAAAGAAAAAGCAAACGGTTTTATTTAATGAAGCTGAAGTAAATTACACTGATATGAATATTAAGGCTGGTATCATTGTAATAGACCATAGTAGGAATTTAGTTTTCGCAGGACGCTTAAAAGATTCTTTAGGTGTGTATTCTCAAAAGCCTGTTTTTACTCAAGGCCAAAGTGTTATTGAACCAGACTCTATTATATTTAATACCGTGACTAAAAAAGCACTCGTTTTTAATTCTATGACCGAAGAAAGTGGTGGTACTATAATTGCCGAAGTCACAAAAATGGAAAACGATTCTACACTTTTTATTAAAAACGGAAAGTTTACAACCTCAGAGAATTTAGATGATCCAGAATATTATTTTCTAATGCGTAAAGCTAAAGTTGTTCCTGGAACAAAAGTAATTACAGGATTGACTAATCTATTTATATATGACGTTCCTACTCCTATTGGTTTACCTTTTGCTTATTTTCCTATGAGTAAAAAACAAACCTCTGGAGTCATTATGCCAACTCCTGGTCAGGACCTAGGAAATGATAGAGGTTATTATTTGCAAAATGGAGGTTACTATTTTGCAATTAGTGATTATTTAGATTTAGCTGTTCTTGGTGATTATTATACTAATGGTAGTTACGGATTGCGATTAGAGACAAATTATGCGTTACGCTATAAATATAGGGGGAATCTAAGTTTTAGATATGAAAACTTAATTAATAGTGAGCGTGGTTTTCCCGATTTTTCAAAATCTACAATTTATAATATCAGATGGTCACATAGCCAGGATGCAAAATCGAATCCGAATTCTAGATTTTCGGCATCTGTAAACTTAGGTAGTAGTAACTATTTTAGACAATCTATCAACCAATTAAATTTACCCAGCACACAAAATAATACTTTAGCGTCTTCGGTATCGTATTCAAAAACATTTCAAGGCGAACCACAGGTAAACATGAGTGTAACCGCTACACATTCTCAAAACACAAACACTGAGAGTATTAACATGACATTGCCTACCGTTCAAGCAAGTGTAGGTCGTATGTTTCCTTTTGCTCCTGCAACAGGGACCAAGAAAGGTATTATTCAAAATATAAACTTTCAATATAATATAAGAGGAGAAAATAGAATTCAAACTACTGATTCATTGTTTTTTAAACCTGAAATGTTTAATGACGCACAAGTTGGCGCTTTACACTCTATTCCTATATCCACAAATTTTAAAGTATTTAAGTATTTTAGTATGAGTGCTAGTGCTAATTTAGAAGAGAACTGGACACTTAATACAATTAATGAATACTATGATCAAGGTACTGAAACAATTATAACAGAAGACTTAAATCAATTTGATCGCTTTTTTACATATAATTTTAGTACTAGTATAGGGACAACAATTTATGGTATGTTTGACTTTGAAAAAGAAGGAAAAGACCCAAAAATTCAAAAGATAAGGCATGTTATGCGACCGTCTATTAGCTATAATATTAATCCTGCTTTTGACAAGTACTATGACACTTATGAAATCATAGATGCTGATGGCACTACAGTTGAAGAGTTTACAAGGTTTGAAGGCTCTCTATTTGGTGTGCCAAATAAAACCTTTTCGAGCTCAATGGGAATTTCATTAGGGAATAATTTTGAAGCCAAAGTAAGAGACAAAGATAGTTCTTCTGTAGAACCAAAGAAGATCAAGCTTTTGAACAACCTTAACCTTTCTACATCTTATAATTTTGCTGGTGATTCGTTAAATTGGAGTCCGTTACGAGTTTCAGGTGGAACAACAATCTTAAAGGATAAGATGAATATTAACTTCGGGATGGTTTTAGATCCTTATGCACTTGATAATAACAATAGAAAAGTCAACCAATTTAATATTGATAATGGCGGTAGCTTATTTAGACTAACCTCTGCGAATTTAAATATCAGTTATTCTATATCAAGCAAAGAGTTTGAAGGTGGTGATAACGAAAATGATGCTGCAACTCAAGAAACATTACGAAGTGGTGGACGTGCAGATGACCTCTTTGGTAAATCACAAGATTTCGCCGACCAACGATTATCTGATGACAATAACGGTAAGAAAAAGAAAGAAGAACCTTCAGATCTTTACAATTATAATATTCCGTGGAGTTTACGACTAGCTTATGCTGTAAACTATACTAACTCTGCGCGACAAAATACTATTTCAAGCAATTCTTTAATGTTTTCTGGAGACATAGAATTATCGCCACGATGGTCTGTTGGCGCTTCATCTGGTTACGATTTTGTAAATAAAGGATTTACACAAACACAATTGCGTTTTGAACGTGATTTATTAAGCTGGAGAATGAACTTTACTTGGGTTCCTTTTGGAACATATAATTCATGGAACTTCTTTATTGGCATCAAGTCAAGCATCTTAAAAGATCTTAAATACGATAAACGTAGACAATCAGATCAACAATTATAATCTTCAAAATCACATTATGAAAACTATCATCAATACACCTAAAGCCCCTGCCCCAATTGGGCCATACAATCAAGCTGTTTTAACAGGGAACACGTTATATACATCAGGACAAATAGCAATTGATGTTAACACAGGTGAATTGATCTTAGAATCTATTACTTTAGAAACAGAACAAGTAATGACAAACTTAAAAGCGGTTTTAGAAGCTGCTAAAATGACTTTTGATAATGTTATTAAAACTTCTATTTTTATTAGTGATATGAATAATTTCTCTAAAATTAATGACGTTTATGCAACTTATTTTGATGCTAATACAGCTCCAGCTCGCGAAACTGTAGAAGTTGCAAACCTACCAAAGTTTGTAAATGTTGAAATTAGCATGATTGCAGTGAAATAACTACCTCAAATAGAGTTATAAACAATCATTTCTTAAAAACTTCATTACTCAAGTGTTTTATCATTGTTTCATAGGCTTAAATTTGAAATATCTTTTAAACAACCTTACTATGATTAAAGTTTTAATTACTACTGCCCTATTATTATGTGCGTCTGTTGTTTTTGCTCAAAAAGAATTTGAAAAATCTTTAGATTCTGTTCAAACTCTTGATGATGTAACAATCTTCCTAAAGAAAAACAAAAAGGCAAAAGGAAAAGTGATTGTATTTAACAGAGAAAAACACAAAACCCGAATGGCAAATGACATTTTTAAAATGGGCATTGGTTCTAAAAGAACATTCGGAGATAATCCACAAAAAACATATTATAAAGTTATTGATAAATATCAAATTCCTTATTACAAAGTAAGTTGTGTCTATCTTGATGGTAACAAAATGTCTTCTAAAGACATTAATTCTATGAGACAGAAAGTAATATCTAAATACAACGAAGGTTATAAATTTAGTGTTTTAGCGAAGCAATACTCTATGGATCAAACTGCTAGTCAAGGTGGCGATTTAGGCTGGTTTACCGAAGGGGATTTTCGTCCAGAATTTGAAACTCCTATTATAAAAGGTAATTATAGTGTCAATGATATATTTACTATAGATATTCCAGAAATTAAAGCTTATTATGTTGTTTTAATTACTGAGGACACAAAACTTATTGAAGAAGCAAAAGTTTTAAAAATTACAGAACCGAGAAAATAATGCAACTTTTTTATAATGAAAATTTAACTCAAAGCGATTCTGAAATCCGTTTTTCCAAAGAAGAAAGTCGACATATCGTTAAAGTCTTACGTAAATCTATTGGAGATATCTTACAAATTACAAACGGAAAAGGCTGGCTGTTTACTGCTGAAATTACAATTGCAGATATTAAAAATTGCTTAGCAATAATCAAAACAGTCAAATTACAACCAAAAAAAAACTACCAACTTCATTTAGCAGTTGCTCCTACTAAAATGAATGACAGATATGAGTGGTTTTTAGAAAAAGCTACAGAAATTGGTATTGATGTTATTACGCCTGTTTTTTGTGATAATAGCGAACGTAAAGTCGTTAAAGCAGATCGCTATGAAAAGATTTTACAATCAGCAATGAAACAATCTTTAAATTGTTATAAACCAAAACTTAATGAAGCCATGTCGTTTAATGATTTTGTAACTCAAAATTTTAACGAGCAACTGTTTATTGCGCATTGTGAAGACACTCATAAAATAGCATTAAAACAAGAATTAAAGTCAAATGAAAATGTAACAATTCTTATTGGTCCAGAAGGTGATTTTAGCGCTAGAGAAATCAAACTTGCCTTAGCATCTAATTTTACACCTGTAACTCTTGGAGAAACAAGATTACGAACAGAAACCGCTGCGATTGTTGCCTGTCATTCTGTTGCTTTTATAAATGAACTATAAGTTTACTTTGGACACTCCAATTATTTCTATATCAGAATTTTGAATAATTGTAATTAGTTTTATTTTATCCGTTTTTTTAGTTAGTTTTGGCAATGAAATAACTGAAAATCCTTTAGATTTTTTAAGCTCTATAATAGTTTCTGCTACAACTATATTTGAATTTTTTAATCTGAGATTTCTATTTTCTCCTCTTTCAATCTTTGTAATACGCTCATCAATAACTAATACTATTCGGAGTGATTTGTCTTTAATAGTTCCGAGGATATTATAATTAAATTTCACATAATCATCAGTCATATCTATCGCAGTAATTTCTATGCTATTCTCTGCTGGAATTTCTGCGTAATGTTTCAACTTAGCATGCATTATATTAGAATTTGAACCAACAAAATGTTCTTTTCCATTAACTACCACTTGAGGTGTATAAATAGAACTGCTATTAAATTTCTGACTATACACACGTTGTTTATTACTAAATTCTTTTTTGCTAAAAGGATCTTTCCATCCAATATAATTCCAATAATCTACATGGTATGATAGTGCTACAACTTGATTACCGTGATTACTAGCTTGAATTTCTGTTAATAATTTGTCTGCTAACGGACAACTAGAACAACCTTGCGAAGTAAAAAGCTCCAAAACAGTAACAGGCGGATAAGTTTCACGTTTTTCCGAAGAAAAAAATAGCGGTATCATAAATAACGTTAAAAGGATATGTTTCATAACTCTTATTTTTTATTTTTGAACTATGAGATTTAGTTCGCAACATTTTAAAAATCTTACAGTAGCAATTGCACTTGTGATAAGTTTAACAAGTTTCAATACTATAGCGCAAGATCTAGCAATAATAAAATACAAAGGTGGTGGTGATTGGTACAGTAATCCAACAGCGCTTCCTAACTTGATTAAGTATTGCAATGCCAATATTAATACTAAAATGAGCACCAAACCTCAGATTGTTGAAGTTGGTAGTATTGATATTTTTCAGTTTCCATTATTACATATGACAGGTCACGGCAATGTATTTTTTACAGACGAAGATGCTGACAACCTAAGGAAATACTTGATTTCAGGTGGTTTTTTACATATAGATGACAATTACGGCATGGAACCTTACATTAAAAAAGAACTTAAAAAAGTATTTCCTAACCACGAATTGGTAGAGCTACCTAAAGACCATGACATATTTAATACAGCATATAAATTCCCAAAAGGTTTACCTAAAATTCATGAACATGACGGAAAGCGACCACAAGCTTTAGGGATTTTTAACGACAATCGATTGGTATTGCTATTTACGTTTGAAAGTGACCTAGGTGATGGCTGGGAAGATCCTGAAGTACACAGCGATCCAGAAGATGTAAGAGAAAAAGCACTTAAAATGGGAGCTAATATTGTAAAATATGCATTTGAAAACTAAACGTTCATTCGTTAAATTTTTCGCTCTTATTTTTATAGCAGCATTATCATTCCAATCCTTATACAACATAAGCAGTCATCCTTATTCTACTGGCACAAACACCTTACATGGTTTACCGTATTTTACATATTTACACATTCTTTAAATCATTAGATTCATTTTATTTTTAAGCTTAGACATTAAAACATATGCAACTTAATCATTATGCAAGCACTTTTAAAAAGCACACATTTCCAATAACATTGGTTTGTGAAAATGTAACCAATGCCCCTAATATTGGAAGCCTATTTAGAACTGCTGATGCTTTTGGCATTGAACAACTAATATTTTGTGGTGAACAAATTCCCTTAGGACGAAAAATGACAAAAACATCTAGAGCTACTGAAAAGCACGTAAACCATGATGTTAGAACAAACATATCTGAAGTCATTTTAGAACTAAAAAGCAAAGGTTATTTTATTATTGCATTAGAAATCACAACAAAAAGCAAAGCTTTGGTTGACTATAAATTTCCAAAAAACAAAGCCATAGCCATAATTATTGGCGATGAAAACTTTGGTGTATCAAAGGATATGCTTGAAATTTGTGACGATACAATTCATATTAATATGTATGGACAAAACAGCAGCATGAATGTTGTGCAAGCCACAAGCGTGACTTTGTATGAAATTACCAAACAAATTAAATAAAGTCTTTATATATTTATAAAGTAAAAATTATAAAATGAATTCTAAAACCATTGCAAACGGAATACTTCGCGCCATAGGCATTATTGTAGCTATTACTTTAGTAATCTATTTTTTCTACAAAGTACAATCTGTAATTGTATACTTACTTATTGCTGCAGTTATTTCGCTTATCGGAAAGCCTATTATTATTTTCCTAAGAAGACGTTTGAAATTTGGAAACACTATAGCTGTAATTACAACTATGCTATTGCTTTTAGGTGTTTTTGTTGGTAGTATTAGTTTGTTAATTCCATTATTAGTTGAACAAGGTCAAAACCTGTCTTTATTAGACATAAACCAGCTAAAAATTAATATTGAAGAACTTTATCGCGCAAGTATATCATACCTAGAGCTTAATCATATTGATGCAGAACAGGCTATTAAAGATTCTAAAATTTTATCGAGTTTAGATTATAGTATAATTCCAAATTTCTTAAATAACATCGCTTCTGGATTAGGTAGTTTTGGCATAGGCTTAATGTCTGTCTTATTTATTACATTTTTCTTTTTAAAGGATAGCAATCTATTTCAACAAGGGATTATGACTTTCATTCCAAATGAGAAAGAATCTAAAACCAAACGATCATTTACTAAGATTTCTGATTTACTCTCGCGTTATTTCGTTGGGCTATTTTTTCAAATCCTAATCCTCTTTATCATTTACACTATAGGTCTTTTATTTATAGGAGTAAAAAACGCTGTGGTAATCGCTTTCTTATGTGCATTAATAAACCTTATACCCTATTTAGGCCCATTAATTGGAGGCATATTGATGTTGCTTTTAGTCATGACCAACAATTTAACAGATAGTTTTAATGATGTCATTTTACCTAATATTGGATACGCAATGATCATTATTATTATTGCGCAATTAGTCGACAACTTCTTTAGTCAACCAATTATATTTTCCAAAAGCGTAAAATCCCATCCCTTAGAAATTTTCTTAATTATAATTATAGCTGGTCTTCTTTTTGGTGTTGTAGGTATGATTGTTGCCGTGCCAAGTTATACAGCCATTAAAGTAATTCTTAAAGAATTTTTATCTGAAAATAAAGTCGTTAAAAAACTAACTCAAGGTTTATAATTAGATTTGAATACTGAAATTTTAAATACTGAAATTCAAGATTTTATCATTAAAAATCTATCTACTGATGTCTCTAAGATACTTTTAAAAGGCACGAATTTCAAAAACGTGAATACGCTTGAAATTATAGAGCAAATAGAAGCTAAAGCAAAGTGCGAAAAGAAACTATCGACGTGGTTTAATACTGAAAATATTTACTTTCCAAATAAACTCAACATCGAACAGACCTCTTCGGAAACTGCCGCAGAATACAAATCTCAACTTTTATCAGGTGTATCAATCATAGACATAACAGGAGGCTTTGGAGTTGATTGTTATTATTTTTCACGAATTTTTAAAACGGTTACCCATTGTGAAATAAACGAAGAATTATCATCTATTGTAAACCATAACAATAAACAATTAGGAGTAACGAATAGTCATACAGTAGCTTTTAATGGAATTGATTATTTAATTTCCAAAGACAAAAAATACGATTGGATTTATATCGATCCCTCTCGAAGACATGATAGTAAAGGAAAAGTATTTTTCTTAAAAGACTGCTTACCTAATGTGCCTAAACACTTAGATACACTTTTTAATTATAGTGATCATATTGCCATTAAAACCTCTCCGCTTTTAGATTTATCAATTGGAATTAATGAATTAAAACACGTAAGGGACATCCATATTATAGCTATTAAAAATGAAGTTAAAGAACTTATATGGATATTAGAAAAAGGTTTTAATAGTGAGATTACGATTAAAACCGTTAATATTATTGAGGATAAAAACGATCTATTCTCTTTTAAATTAAATAGAGAATCTAAAGCTCATGTAACCTATGAGACGCCTTTAAAATATATTTATGAGCCTAATTCAGCACTATTGAAATCTGGCGGATTTAATAGCTTATCTGAAAATTTAAAGCTTTCAAAACTACATCAGCACTCACATTTATTTACGAGTAATGAATTAGTGGATTTTCCAGGTCGAACTTTTAAAGTTGACACCTTGATAGGCTACAATAAAAAAGCTTTAAAAAAACTAGGGATATCAAAAGCTAACATCACTACAAGAAATTTTCCAGAAACAGTACAAAACATTAGAAAGAAACATCACATTAAAGATGGTGGTAACATCTACCTGTTCTTTACTACAAATTATTCTAACGAGAAAATTGTACTAGTTTGTTCAAAAACCTATTAAAGGTTCTCTGGCACAGAAGGAATTAGATAATTATCAATTCCTACTTCCATATCAAAACTCATACATTGATTCATCATGAACACCACTTTTTCATCACGAATGCCTGTTGTATTTTTTGAAATATTAAAAATAATATCATCAGCAGCAAAAGTTAAAAAACTAGAAGCATTACCAGGATTTAAATTATGTACTGTATGTAATATTACGCCATCAATAGTAGCAATTTCTAATGTTATTGCAACAGTACCACTATTTGTTATTCTGGCTTGAGGATCTTGCGAATCACAAGGATCTAAGGCGTCTAACGCTATAGTAGTATCAGAAATAGTAATGTTTTGAGATTGTTCGCCTTGAAAGGATTCAACAGAACAACTATAACATGTCGTCATAACAATTGCGCAAGCAATTGCATTAGTAAGTAGGTTTTTCATCGATTTGGGTTTTAATGAAAATTATAGGACAAATGTAGACTTAAATTTAAATAAAACAAATTATTATATCGATAAAACGCATTATATATTCGATGAAATACAATTTTGCATTATAAAAAGCACATGAACAGTAATATAACACTCTTAATTACAAGTAATTACACTTATTCATTAAATAGGTGGCTAAAAAAAAATCTACTCCACAAAAGTATGGTTTTCACCTCAAACAACACATAATCAACTCATTAATAACAATAACTAAGACAATTTAAAGCTTAAATCGTATTGTATTTGATTTGCAAACTTTTACATATAGTTTAGGCATATTTTTAAAATATTGTGGGAACGTGTTTGTATATGGTTAGAAATTAAGCTAACAAATGAAAACGAATCAAAAGAAGACCTGTAGGATTTCCTAAGTACACAGAGCTAGTAATCGACTATACACATTGCTATGTAATGTTATTAAAAAAGCATGAACATATTTAAAAAATAAGCCCATGCTTTGATGCAATCATTAAAATTTTAATTGAGTTTTAGTCAGGACAAGAACATGCGCAATAATATGTTCCTCCTTCAACAGACGTAGTGCCATCATCCCAGACTACAGTATAGCTAACTGTTACAAATCCCAAAAAACAAGTTTCTGTTTTCGGACCTACAAAAACTGCTTTTTTCTTCTCCTTTTTTATTGATGAATAATTTATTTTAATTGTTTTCAAATTTTCTTCATACTCCTTCACTATAGATTCTTCAGTTTTCAAATCAGCAAAAGGGAGATTAATCACTAAAGGATTTTGAGAAAATCCATAGGCCCCAAATAAGATTGAGAAAATCATGGTCATTAACAATTGTCTTTTTTTCATAATAATAGATTTTTTGTTTTTATGTTGTACACTACTTACTTAAACATTCATAGCATCCTAAAAATGACATGATATAGGATATTATAACTATTTAATCGTTTGGTGAATGTAGTGTAAATTTCCTACAAATCAATACGTAGAACTACATATATTTTGATCTAAAACTATGGCGATTAAAATTACGATCCTTACGGGTTTTCACTACACCATAAAAAAGCTTCTCTATAGAAAAGATAAGATGACTAGTAATCGGTTTTTTAGATTTGCTAGATTTTCACACACACTTTTTAAAATATAGGAAAAGCGGCCTAGTACAAGAATAGTAGCAGAGTTGTATGTACTAGTTTTCGGTTTAAAAACAAAAATAGCAGAAAAGAACTAAACATTAAGTTAAGCTTTTAACTGCTATTTTCTATATACTGTGTTATGCTTCGTTATTCTTTTTTTCTTCTTTTATCTTTTTAAGATAAGGTATCATAAAATAAAAACTTAACACTAAAAATATTATTGGTAATTGTATTTCTCTTAAGACACCTTTATTTGTCTCAAAAACGGTCCAATCTATCCAATACGATGTTAGACCACCAAAAATAGCCATTAGAATCATTAATACGAATAAGGTTTTTTTTCCTGGTTTCCACATATTATTAATTATTTAAAGATTATTCATCACCACCACACATTGCAGCAACTGAATTGGATGCCGCATAAACTAAAACTAATGCTAAACCACAAGCAGCTACAGTAACACAGGATGCTAAACTTAAAGTTGCAGCAACTAAGGCTACTCCAGCAGCAGCACATTTATACCAAGGCTCTTTATTTGCTACTAAAGATTCATTTAATAGTTCTGTTTTAAATAAATCAGGATTAGCATAATTTAAACTTTTCATTATATTCAGAAAAATATTTTTCTCTTCAAACTTAGCACTAGATAAAGATAACTCTAAAATTGTAGCTTCATATTTTGAAATTGCAATATCGATACCATCATTTTTAATATTTAAAATAAACTCATTAGTTAAATCCACATCTTGTTGAGTCATCCAACCCTCTTTCATACTAATTTCGAATATTTCTTCTACATCAGAATTAGCTAATTCAAATGCTTTATCCGGAAAACTTAAATCAGTATTTAATTCTGTATTAATTTGATTTAATATAGCTTTTTTCTTTTCTATCAATGATACTTTATTATTCTTTATCAAGTTTATATCAATTATATACCCTTGAGATTTAAATTCATTAAACGCTGTATAATCGAAATTTTGTTCATTAATTTCTACCGAGTCATATTGAGAACAAGACACAAATAGAATTAAGTAAGAAAATAAGATAGCTAAGTAAGGTTTTCTTAAAAATTTTATAATATTCATAATTTTAGATTTTATAGAAGCTAGTTGCTTTCTAAAGTTAATAATTATATTGAAATAATCAATAGATTTTTAGTTGATACTCATAATATCATTTTATACTTTCTTTTTTGGTGTCGCTGTTCAAATTCCGACGTTGGATGGTCAGTCCATTTTTGACCGTCTTGGATTTAATGAGGTATAACTACTTTATATAAATAGCATCCATCATCCCAAAACGACATGACAATGCACGTTATAAGTATCTAGTAATCAGTAATAAATGTAGTATTTAAATATGTACAAATCAATACGTAGAACTACGTATATTTTGAAATAAAACTATGTGCACCAAAATGGTACACCTTTTGGAGTTCCAAAAGCTTATAAAAAAGAAAACAAAAAATCAAGCATAAAAACAAAAGCCTCACCAATAAAGGTGAGGCTTTAAGTGAGCCCTGAAGGATTCGAACCTTCGACCGTCTCCTTAGAAGAGAGAGTTTTTTTTTAAAAAATATAAATTATTAGTAATCAATAACTTAAAAATGCTAATTTTAATTTACACACATTCTTTAAAATTTAGTTAATATTTCTGAACTGGGATTAATCGTCTATTTTCGCTACCCGACTACTAAGATCATACATCCCTCCAACAAGTTTTAATGTATCATTTTGAATAGCGGTATTAATCAGCGCGCTTTTGCTTCTAAGATCTGCCATTGCCATTTTTACATTCACGTCGGCAACAGTTTGAACAAACTTCGAGTCTGTAGACGTAGCAACTCTACCAGTTGAGGTAATCGCTGACTTTACAGCTGGCTGAATATTACTCAACATACTATCGAGAGCAGGAAGACCTGTTGCGCCATCACATGCACCCTTTATAGCACCACAGGCTGTATGTCCTAAAATCAATATTGATTTCACACCAGATACAACAGCAAACTCAAGGCTACCAACAATGTCTGAATTAATGAAGTTGCCTGCCACACGAGCAACAAACATATCGCCAATCGCTTGATCGAATACTTGCTCTACTGGAATTCTTGAATCTACGCAGCACAAAACCGCAGCAAAAGGGAACTGCCCATTCTTTGCAGATTGCTTGGCCATTTTTCCGTAGCAATATTTTGTCATTTTATCATCAACAAAGCGCTTGTTACCGTCTTTCAACATTTGTACTGCATCTTTCGGCGTAATAGCTTTTTGTTCTTCTTGTGTTCTTGCGTTAGGGCAATTTTCCATTTTCTATATTTTTAGTTAGTAATTATTTCAATTTTTATTGTGTTATAACACGAATTTTTTAACATAAAACAAAGGTTTCGAAATTATGTCTCTATAGGAAATCCTCTCAGAGATCGATAACTTTTTTGTGTTGTGCGATTTGCTAACTATTTATACTAACACCTTTAGTTTCCTATCATCCCAAAAACGACATGATAAAGTCCATTATAAGTATGTAATAGTTGGTGTTAAATGTATTATTAAAATTCTTACAATACAATACGTATATCTACGTGTATTTTGAAGTAAAACTAAGCTAATTAAAATTACACCCCTTACGAGGTTCCGCAATACTAATAACTGCTCAAAGCACAGTATTACTAGCACTAAAAACACCAAGATTAAGTAAATATAAAGGCTAAGACACCTTTGACATCCTCCTAACTTTAGAGGATCAGCTTAAAAACAGAAAAAAAAACCTATAGTGTTTATAAGGTATAACTTGAATTTAACCTCTTAAAAATGTCAATGTATAGATTATTATAACTTTTACACACATTTTATGCCAAAATACATGAATTTCTTGTGAAATTTATACGAATTTTTGTAAAAATTGAAGATAAGAATTTTAGTGTAAAAACACTAAAAAGCCGCGTCATTACTGACACGGCTTAAGTGAGCCCTGAAGGATTCGAACCTTCGACCGCCTCCTTAGAAGGGAGGTGCTCTATCCAGCTGAGCTAAGAGCCCTCAAAAAGTCGGGGTGGCAGGATTCGAACCTGCGGCCTCCACGTCCCAAACGTGGCGCGATAACCGGGCTACGCTACACCCCGAAATGGTTATCAATTTTAGAAAGATTAAATTATATGATTTCTCTAAAATTTCGAGGTGCAAATATATATCTTTTCTTTAAAAATTAATAACTTTTTTTACTAAATTTAATCATAAATTTTATTTCAATGACATTTGTTAAACAATACGTCTTATTAATTGGTTCTTTAGGTGTGCTTGCATGTGCTCAAGATAAAAACCCCGTGAATAATTCACATTCTTATGAAATTATTGTTTCTGAGCTTATTAACCCTTGGGGATTTACATTTTTACCAGACGGCTCCATACTAATTAACGAAAAAGAAGGTAAGATTATTCATTTTACTAATGGAAAAAAAACACAAATAACAAATGTTCCAAAAGTTTATAATCGCGGACAAGGCGGTTTGCTTGACATTAAATTACATCCTAATTACACTAAAAATGGATGGATTTACATAAGCTATGTGTCTTCTGAAGGAAAAGAAAAAGGTGGGCATACTGCAATAATGAGAGCTAAACTTAAAGGTAATTCTTTAATCGAAAAAGAATTGCTCTATAAAGCAACTCCAAATACAACTAAAGGTCAGCATTTTGGATCAAGAATTGTTTTCGATGATAATGGGTATCTCTATTTTACAATCGGTGAACGTGGTAATCGGGATGAAAACCCTCAAGATATTACTCGAGATGGCGGAAAAATTTACAGATTAAATGATGATGGCTCATTACCGTCTGATAACCCATTTATAAACCAAGACAATGCCAAAAGTGCTATTTATTCATATGGGCACCGCAATCCACAAGGCATGGTAATTCATCCAGAAACAAGAGAAATATGGACACATGAGCATGGTCCGAAAGGTGGCGATGAAATTAATATTATCAAGCCAGGAAAAAATTACGGATGGCCAGTTATTACTTATGGTATAAATTATATTGGCACAAAAATCACAGATAAAACGTCACATCCCGGAATGGAACAACCGCTTCATTATTGGACACCATCTATTGCTCCTAGCGGAATGGAATTTATATCTAGTGAGATCTATAAAGAATGGAAAGGGAACTTATTAGTAGGATCTTTAAAATTTCAGTATTTAGATAATTGCTACATTAAAGATGGTAAAATCATAAAAGAAGAACGTTTACTTGATGGGCTTGGTAGAGTGCGCTCAATTAATCAAGGTCCAGATGGATTTATCTATGTTGGTATTGAAAACTTTGGGATAGTGAAACTAATAAAAAATTAATGCTATCAAATATACTTCAGAATGGTATAAATTATAATAACAAAACAAGGTTTAATTAATAATAAAATTGCAGATGCTATAAAAAACATTACGAGTAGTTAAAGGCCTTCTAATAAGAAGTTGATAACAGAATAAGAAGTTTCGAGAATTGAGCCTTTATTTTCTATCATAATTGTTAAATTTGTTCAACTAAAAAATCAGTCTTTATATATGCTAATTATTGGAATTGCTGGAGGAACAGGTTGTGGAAAAACAACTGTTGTAAACCAAATACTTAACGAGTTACCCGAAGGAGAAGTTGGAGTAATCTCTCAAGACTCTTATTACAAAGACACATCTAAGCTAAGTTTTGATGAACGTAAAAAAATTAATTTTGATCACCCACGTTCTATAGATTTTAAATTATTAAGAAAACACCTGTCTGAATTAAAAAAAGGACATGCTATTGAGCAACCTGTCTATTCGTTTGTAGAACATAATAGAACAGGAGATACAATTACTACTCAACCAAGAAAAGTAATGATTGTTGAAGGCATTCTTATTTTGTCAAAACTTAAACTTAGAGACATGTTTGATATTAAAATATTTGTTCATGCCGATAGTGATGAACGTCTAATTAGACGTTTAAAACGTGATATTTCTGAACGTGGTCGAGATATCAATGAAGTGTTAATTAGATATCAAACAACACTTAAGCCCATGCATCAACAGTTTATTGAACCAATGAAAGAGTATGCAGATATTATCATACCAAATAATAAATACAATACTGTTGCTGTGAATATCGTTAAAACTATTATCAACGAAAGATTAAGTTAATGCTTAAATACTTAAAAAACATATTTGTTCTTGTCTTTATTGTTTTTGCAGTATGGATGTTGTTTATCGATTCTAATTCGCTCATAATTCATAGAGAGTTAAATGACGATATCAATGATTTAGAAAATGAGAAAGCATATTATAATAATGAAATTGAAAAAGATAATAAAGCAATTAAAGAGCTTAGTACTGACAATGGAATTGAAAAACTTGCACGTGAGAAGTATTATATGAAGAAAGAAAATGAAGACATTTTTATTATTGAATATGAAGACAGTCTTAAACTAAAGAAAAAGGATGAGTAAAAAACTATTTAATGAGTTTTCTGAAATCTCTTCAAAGCAGTGGAAACAAAAAATACAAGCCGACTTAAAAGGTGTAGATTATAATGACACTTTAATTTGGCACACTAATGAAGGTATTGATGTAAAACCTTTTTATCATTTAGACGAATTTACAGAATCACTTTCAACAGCAATTCCTAAAGCAAGTGCATTTAAAATTTGCCAATCCATTTTTGTTTCTCATACTGAAAAATCAAATGCAAAAGCCTTAGATGCTATTTCAAGAGGTGCAGAAACTATAGAGTTTATAATTCCATCTGAAACCACATCTATAGTAAAGCTTTTAAATAAAATAGACACCGCTTCTACTCCAATTAGTTTAAAATTATTATTCTTATCACCAGAGTATATAAAAACAATTCCTTCTAAAAAAAACATAGCAATCCAATTAGATATTATTGGAAACCTTTCTCGAACAGGAAATTGGTATAAAAACCTAAATGAAGACCATAATCGTTTTGAAGCTATTGTAAAACAAACCAATAGTTTTAGTATTGATGTCGCGTTATATCAAAATGCTGGAGCAAATATGGTGCAGCAATTAGCCTATGCACTTGCTCATACAAATGAGTATTATAATCATTTCGATAACATCTTAAACACAACTCAAAAAGAGACATTGCATATCGTGTTTAATGTTTCAGTAGGTACAAATTACTTTTTTGAAATTGCAAAACTACGAGCTTTACGATTATTATATAAAACACTAGCTTCGGCATATAGTATCAATTCTGAATGTATTATAAAAGTAACACCCACTAAACGTAATAAAACAATTTACGATTATAATACTAATATGCTACGTACAACTACAGAATGTATGAGTGCTGTTTTAGGAGGCGCAAATACCATTACAAACTTAGCATACGATGCCATATATCATAAGGATAACGAATTTGGTGAACGTATTTCTCGTAACCAATTACTCATTTTAAAAAATGAAAGCTACTTTGATAAGGTTGATAATCCTTCAGATGGTGCGTATTATATTGAGAGCTTAACAACTCAGCTAAGTGAAAAAGCTTTAGATTTATTTAAAGATATTGAATCTAATGGTGGTTTTCTTTCTCAACTTAAAGAGGGCATAATTCAAAAGAAAATAAAAGAAAGCGCAACCAAAGAACAATCACAATTTGATGCAGGTGAGCTTATTTTATTAGGAACAAACAAACATCCTAACCTAGAGGATAAAATGAAAGATGATATAGAAATATATCCTTTCATTAAAATGAATCCTATAAAAACATTACTAGAACCAATTATAGAAAAGCGTCTTGCTGAAACCACTGAACAAGAACGACTTAAAACCGAATAAAAATTAAAATCATGAAATTAAAATTAACATTACTTATATTCTGCTTATGTTTTCTTACTTGTAAAGACGACGCACAAAAAAAAGTCCAATTAGATTACAAATACCCGAGTATTGAAAAGATACTAGATTGTGAAGACATTGACACATCGCTTTTACAAGAAGCTTTTTATGCGTTTGAAGATGATTTAATTAGGTTTTATACACCAGATAAAGCAGTATATTCTAGAGCCTATAGTTTATTTGTAAGTCAAGCTGTTAACAACAAAATTGACTATCAAAAAATGGTTTCTGAACATACTAAAAACGTCTTTGAAGCTCTAAAACAAGAGAAAGATCTATGGACGGTTAATCCTGATGGCAGTAGAGTAAATTTTAAGCATCCCGTTTTTAAGTGTATTGGTGCAAATATTAAAGATGAGCCTTTAAGAAAAACGTTTAATGCTTTAATAAGTACTAATAGCATGAGTTTACGTATGTATGGCGATCAGTTAAAACGTAAAACTTTTGGAATGAAAGATGATAAGTACTTAGCGACTTATATTGCTCTTGAGTTATACTACGGAAAACTATATGACCTAGATTTAAGTCAGCCTGCTTCTAAAATCACCACAGAAAAAGTTGAAAAAAAAGTTCCTAAAATAGAACAACATTCGACTCATGATGGTCATAACCATTAATTCATGACACTGAAATTTGTTTTTATAATTATAGCTGCCTCTTTTTTATCTTGTAATGAAGAAACTAAGAGAAATGATATTCCTGGAGCTTATTTCGAATTAGAAAAAGATAATATACAAATGTTTTTGCCTGCTTATTTTCAGGAATTTTCTGAAAACGAATATGATAAAGTAATTGATAGTCTATCTGATTCAGAAGAAAAAAGAATTGAGAGAAAACGGTTTAATTATCTAAAATATTCAAAAGGAAACATTTACTATTTTAAAGATATTGCGTCATCAACTCTTATAAGTGTGAAAATGGGACAGTTTTTACCGTTTACAAAAAAAGAGTCTGCTCAGCTTTTGGGAATACTTTCAAGCTCTTGTAGTCGTTATGCTGAGATTTTAGATATGAATTGCGAGAAGTTAACTGCAGGATATTCTGGCACTAAAAAAACAAAAGTATTTAAAGCATCTTATAAGATGACAGATGGGAAAGATTATAATGGCTTTAACACCATCTATTTTATTTCATCTAATTATAAAACATTTGCTATAAATATCTTTTCAAATACCAACAAAAACTATAATTCATTTATAGAAAAAATAGTTGTAAAATGACACGGAAAAATCTTCAACATATAGAATTAGATCACACGACTTCTAATGATCAAAAAATTAAAGTCGCTAAGAGTTTTAAAACGGCAGAAGATATCAATATAAAATCTTTGTATTCAAAAGATGATATTGAAAACATCGAGCATTTAAATTTTGGAGCTGGTATAGCTCCTAACCTTCGTGGTCCGTATTCTACCATGTATGTTCGTAGACCGTGGACAATTCGTCAATATGCGGGTTTTTCTACTGCTGAAGATAGTAATGCCTTTTATAGACGTAATCTTGCTGCTGGCCAAAAAGGATTATCAGTAGCTTTCGACTTAGCAACACATAGAGGTTATGATTCAGATCATGAGCGTGTTGTTGGTGATGTTGGTAAAGCTGGTGTTGCTATAGACTCTGTTGAGGATATGAAAATTCTCTTTGATAAAATTCCTTTAGATAAAATGTCTGTGTCAATGACTATGAATGGTGCTGTATTACCAATTATGGCATTTTATATTGTTGCTGCCGAAGAGCAAGGTGTATCTCCTCAGCAATTAGCAGGAACGATTCAAAATGATATTCTTAAAGAATTCATGGTTCGTAATACATATATCTATCCGCCTTCTCCTTCAATGAAAATTATCTCTGATATTTTTGAATATTCGAGTAATAATATGCCTAAGTTTAATAGTATCAGTATTTCAGGTTATCATATGCAAGAAGCTGGTGCTACTTGTGATATTGAACTCGCTTACACCTTAGCAGACGGATTAGAATACATAAAAAAAGGACTTGAAGCGGGAATGGACATTGATGCCTTTGCACCACGTCTTTCTTTCTTTTGGGCAATTGGAATGAATCATTTTATGGAAATTGCTAAAATGCGTGCAGCTCGTATGCTATGGGCTAAATTAGTAAGCCCTTTTAATCCAAAAAATAAAAAATCGCTCGCTTTACGTACCCATTGTCAAACGTCTGGGTGGAGCTTAACAGAACAAGATCCTTTTAATAATGTAGCTCGAACCACTATAGAAGCTACTGCTGCTGCTTTTGGTGGAACACAAAGTTTACACACCAATGCTTTAGACGAAGCTATTGCATTGCCAACAGATTTTTCTGCTCGTATTGCTAGAAATACACAAATTTTTATTCAAGAAGAAACAGATGTCACAAAAACCGTAGACCCTTGGGCTGGAAGCTATTACGTTGAGAGATTAACACATGATATCGCTCAAAAAGCCTGGTCATTAATTGAAGAAGTTGAAGAGCTTGGAGGAATGACCAAAGCAATTGAAGCTGGTATTCCAAAATTAAGAATTGAAGAAGCTGCAGCACGTAAACAAGCAAGGATTGATTCTGGTCAAGATATTATTGTTGGTGTTAATAAGTATCGTCTAGAAGAAGAAGATCCTATAGCAACATTAGAAGTAGATAACCAGACTGTAAGAAACGGACAAATAAAACGTTTAGAACACATAAAAGCAACTAGAAATACTAAAGCTGTTAATGCTACTTTAGCAAAATTAACAGAAGCTGCGCGCTCTGGACAAGAGAATTTATTAGCTTTAGCTGTTAATGCTGCTCGTGAACGTGCAACATTAGGTGAAATTAGTGATGCTTTAGAAGTTGAATTTGGACGTTATAAAGCACAAATTAAATCCTTTTCAGGTGTGTATAGTAAAGAAATAAAAGACGACGAAAGCTTTAAAAAAGCTAGAGAATTAGCAGATCAATTTGCTGTGCAAGATGGTCGTAGACCAAGAATTATGATTGCCAAAATGGGTCAAGATGGCCATGACCGTGGAGCAAAAGTAGTTGCTACTGGTTATGCTGATGTTGGTTTTGATGTAGATATCGGACCCCTCTTTCAAACACCAAAAGAAGCAGCAAAACAAGCTGTAGAGAATGACGTTCATATTCTAGGCGTATCTTCCTTAGCTGCTGGACACAAAACATTGGTACCTCAAGTTATAGAAGAACTTAAAAATCATGGTCGGGAAGATATTATGGTGATTGTTGGTGGTGTTATTCCTAAGCAAGATTATCAATATTTATTTGATGCTGGTGCAGTCGCAGTATTTGGTCCAGGAACTAAAATTAGTGCTGCTGCAATTAAAATTCTTGAAATTTTAATTGATTAATATATTAGCATAATAATCCCCCATGTAAACCTACCAAATAGAAGATGATACATTAACCTTATACGTTAAAAATTACCTCTATTTGTTCGTATATTAATGTTTCTATTTCCTTTTTGGGCTTTTAGAATTTTATTTGCTTCGTATAGTACTTTGGAATACCTAAGAAAAAGAACAATTACATTTTAGAAAAACTAAAGTATCTTATTTTGCAGATTACGGATGGTTTAAAGACGCTTCAAAGACTATCGATGCTACTGTTTTACATACTCTATTACACCTGTTGGTTATATTAAAAACCAGCAAGGTGTTTTAGTTATTGGAGATAATGCTACTAATATCGAATGTGCTACAAAAATGTCCATTACTGAAATTGAGAAATTGATAGCAGAACTTAAATTAAGATATTAGAGCAGTGAGAGTTCTAATAGAAAACAAAAACATTATACTTTCTCAAACCGTTAAAACCTGTTAAACTTCTTTAAATCAGTATCTTGTTTTTTTATATTAGTCAACTAAATAAGAAAATTAGTACAATTTATACTAATTTAACTAAAAGCTTAGTTATATTTATAATATCAAATTAAAAATCAATTAAACTTAAAAACATGAATCAAAAACCATCAACAACCAACATGCTTCGTATGCTTATGGTAGTCTTTATTTCAGTTGCATCTTTTGCACAAGAAACTACTATGGCAACCAAAGAAATTTCGGCTACAGAAAAAATACCATTCAATCCTGAAGTAAAAACAGGAACATTAAGTAACGGTCTTACTTACTATATTAAAAACAATGGTAAACCAGAAAACAAAGTAGAATTACGACTTGTTGTTAAAGCAGGTTCTATTCTTGAAGACGAAGATCAACTTGGTCTTGCTCACTTTATGGAGCATATGAATTTTAACGGAACCAAAAATTTCAAAAAAAATGAGTTAGTAGATTACCTTCAAAGTATTGGCGTGAAATTTGGAGCTCACCTTAATGCTTATACGAGTTTTGACGAGACTGTTTATATTCTTCCTATTCCTAGTGAAGATCCAGAAAAACTTGAAAAAGGGTTTCAAATTCTCGAAGATTGGGCTCACAATGCCTTATTAACAGACGAAGAAATTGATAACGAACGTGGTGTTGTTCTCGAAGAGTACAGACTTGGTAAAGGTGCTAATGAGCGTATGATGCAAAAATACCTCCCTAAGGTGCTCTATGGCTCAAAATATGCTGATCGCCTTCCTATAGGTACAAAAGAAAACCTTGAGACTTTTGATTATGAAAGTTTAAGACGTTTTTATAAAGATTGGTACCGACCAGATCTAATGGCTGTTATGGCTGTTGGTGATGTTGATGTCGCTACTTTAGAGGCAAAAATTAAAGAGCACTTTGGAAATATTCCCGCTCCAAAAAACCCCAAACCACGTCAAGAGTTTAACTTACCTAACCACGACGAAACCTTTATTGCAATAGAATCTGATAAAGAAGCGTCTTTTTCTCAGGTACAAGTTATGTTTAAAGACAGAGAAAACTCTACTCCACAAACAAGCTTAGAGCATTATAGAAAATCTATGGTAGAATATTTATTTTCTCAAATGATAAACAACCGTTTAAATGAATTAACAAATGGTGAAAACCCACCTTTTGTCTTTGGTTCTAGTTATTATGGTGGGACTTACGTTAAAAACAAAAACGCATACCAATCATTTGCTATGACTAAAGAAACTGGTCAAATGAATGCATTAAAAACACTACTTGAAGAAAATCAACGCGTAAAGCAACATGGCTTCTTTGAAGGTGAATTTGAACGTGCTAAAAAAGACATCATGGCACGTATGGAAAAATCATATAAAGACAAAGATAAAACGGAATCTAACAGAGTTATTGGTGAATATGTAAGACACTTTCTTGAAAATGAACCAATGCCAGGAATTGAATGGGAATTTGCCTTTTATCAACAACAATTACCAAAAATTTCACTAGATGAAGTTAATGCTTTGATTTCAAATTATATAAAAGAAGACAACCGTGTTATTGTATTAACAGGCCCAGAAAAAGAAGGTCTTAAACAGGTAACTCAAACCCAGGTAAAAGCGCTTTTAAAAGACGTATCTAACAAAACATTAGAACCATATGAAGACAAAGCTGTTGCTGCATCTCTAATGACAAGCATGCCTAAAGCTGGTACAATTACAGATTACAAAACAAATGATAAGCTAGGAACAACAACGCTAACACTTAGTAATGGCGCAAAAGTAACGTATAAGGTTACCGATTTTAAAAATGATGAAATCCTATTTGATGCCTTTAGTTTTGGTGGTACATCATTATATTCTGATGAAGACTACTTAGCTACTGTAAATGCAAATGGCGGATTGTCTGAAGCTGGAGTAAATGGCTTTGATAAAGTCGAAATGGGTAAAATGATGTCTGGAAAAATTGTAAGAGTTAGACCAAGTATTGGTTCATATAGCGAAAATATGTCTGGATCGGCATCACCAAAAGACTTTGAAGATTTATTCCAATTAGTTCATCTTTATTTTACATCATTAAATAAAGATGAGAAAGCATTTAATACCTTTATAGAAAAGCAAAAGTCTTTCCTTGGGAATATGATGTCTAATCCGCAAACTTATTTTTCTGTGAAAATGGGAAAGTTTATATATGGCAAAAATCCAAGATACACTGGTTTTCCTACACCGGAGAAAATGGATGAAGCTAATTATGATTTAGCCTATGCTAAGTATAAAGAACGTTTTGCTGATGCTGGAGATTTTCACTTCTATTTCGTAGGAAATATTAACGAAAAGCAATTGGTAGAATATGCAAGTAAATATCTAGCAAGTCTTCCTGGTAAGAATTCAAATGAAACATATAAGGTTTCAGATTTTAGACCACTTACAGGACAGCATGAGAAAATCATAAAAAAGGGTAAAGATCCTAAAAGTGCAGTTCGTATTATCTATCATGGACCAACCACTTATGATGATAAAGAAAGCTTTGCTCTAAAAACTTTAGGTGAAATTTTAACGATTAAACTTATTGAGCAATTACGTGAAGAAGAAGGCGGTGTTTATGGTGCTGGAGCTAGAGGAAATATTAGTAAAATGCCTTATGGTTGGTATCGATTTAATGTGAGTTTCCCATGCGGACCAGAAAATGTAGATAAACTTAAAACAGCAGCTCTAGCCGAAGTAAATAAATTAGTAGTTGATGGTCCAACACAAAAAGATTTAGATAAAGTTAAAGAATCTTATATTTTAGGTCATAAAGAAAACTTGAAAAAGAATCGTTTTTGGTTACGCACATTAAAAAATGCTGATTACCAAAAGAATGATGCTACTAAATTATTAGAGTTTGAGAAACATGTAGATGAATTAAATATCGAATTTCTTCAAAAGGTTGCTAAAAAATATCTTGGTGGAGATTATATTATTGGAATTCATAACCCAGAATCTTGATATAACTTGATTTCATAAAACAAAAAAGCAGCTGTAAAAAGCTGCTTTTTTTATATGATAATGTTAACAACTTCCATTTCCAAAACTCGTAAATAATCGTATTTTTACAAGGAATTAAACCAAATCATTAATGGGTAAAATCATTGCAATAGCCAATCAAAAAGGAGGTGTTGGTAAAACAACGACTTCTGTAAACTTAGCAGCATCATTAGGCGTTCTAGAAAAAAAAGTATTGCTTATCGATGCGGATCCTCAAGCAAACGCAACTTCTGGTCTAGGTATCGATGTTAACCACGTTGAGATTGGAACCTACCAGTTATTAGAACATTCAGCTACTGCTGAAGCATCTATTATAGCAACAGAATCTCCAAACGTAGATATCATTCCTGCACATATTGATCTTGTTGCTATTGAAATTGAATTAGTAGATAAAGAACAACGTGAATATATGCTTAAAAAAGCCATATCACATTTAAAATCTTCGTATGATTATATTTTAATCGATTGTGCTCCATCTCTAGGATTACTAACACTGAATGCTTTAACGTCAGCAGATTCGGTTATTATTCCTATTCAATGTGAATATTTTGCTTTAGAAGGTTTAGGGAAATTATTGAATACTATAAAAAGTGTTCAAAAAATCCATAATTCAGATTTAGATATTGAAGGCCTGTTACTCACCATGTTTGATCAACGTTTACGTTTATCAAATCAAGTGGTTGAAGAGGTACAAAAACATTTTAGTAATATGGTATTCGAAACCATCATACAACGAAATGTTAGATTAGGTGAAGCGCCTAGTTATGGAGAAAGCATTATTAAATATGATGTTAGTAGTAAAGGAGCCACAAATTATTTAAGTTTGGCTAAAGAAATTATAAATAAAAATTCGTAATGGCGAAGGCAACAAAAAAACAAGCATTGGGTAGAGGTTTATCTGCATTGTTGAAAGACCCATCTAATGATATTAAGTCTGCCGATGATAAAAATGCAGACACTTTAATAGGTAATATTGTTGAGTTAGATATTGATGTGATTGAAATAAACCCATTTCAACCGCGTACTAATTTTAATGAAGAAACCTTACGGGAACTTGCCTCTTCTATCAAAGAGTTAGGTGTTATTCAACCTATCACAGTTAGAAAACTAGAGTTTAATAAGTTTCAATTAGTTTCAGGAGAACGTCGTTTTAGAGCTTCAAAACTAATTGGTCTTAAAACAATTCCTGCATATATTAGAATTGCAAATGATCAAGAGTCATTAGAAATGGCTTTAGTTGAAAACATTCAACGCCAAGATTTAGATCCCATTGAGATTGCATTATCTTATCAACGTTTAATTGATGAAATTGCATTAACACAAGAGCAAATGAGTGAACGCGTTGGAAAAAAACGTTCAACAATTGCAAACTATTTACGTCTTTTAAAACTAGATCCAATTATTCAAACGGGAATGCGTGATGGATTCATTTCTATGGGCCATGGTAGAGCCATTATTAATATTGAAGACCAAAACGTTCAGTTAGACATCTATGAAAAGATAATTACTGAAAAACTATCGGTTAGAGCTACTGAAAGTTTAGTGAAATATTACAATAATCCCAAAGCATCAAAACCTTCTGAATCTCAGGAACTACCTAAATTTGTTAAAAAAGGCATAAAAGAATTTTCAGAATACTTCGGACATAAAATAGCCGTTAAAGTATCAAAGAATGGCAAAGGCCAAATTACAATTCCGTTTCATTCAGAAGAAGATTTTAATCGTATAAAAAAATTAGTTCAAAGTGCTAAATAAATTAGTATATAGTTGTCTCTTTTCACTCTTTTTTAGTTGTATAGCATTTGCTCAAAACGATAAAAAAACTGATGAAGTAGACACCAATTTGATGGTTATCCAAGATTCTATAAAGACTAAAAGAGAACCCATTAATGTTTTAGCTCCTTCAAAAGCTGCTTTCTACTCTGCTATACTTCCTGGTTTAGGACAAGCCTATAATAAAAAATATTGGAAAGTCCCTATCGTATATGCTGCTATTGGTATTCCTGTATATTTATTTATTAAAAATGATAAGGATTATGATTTATATCGTGATGCTTACAAAAGGCGATTAGCTGGTTTTGCTCAAGGGTCTGAAGGAGATCCGTTTCCAAATGTATCTAATGATGGTCTTATAAGAGCACAACAACAATTAAGACGAAATAAAGAATTATCATTATTAATTGCTATAGGCATGTATGCTTTAAATATTGTAGATGCTAATGTAGATGCACACCTACTTCAGTTTAATGTTGACGAAGATTTAACATTGAGACCACATGTTAAGTATAATCAAATGGAAAATACTACAGATTTAGGTGTTACTCTTAATTTTAAATTCTAAAGTATGAATATTGCACTTTTGGGTTATGGAAAAATGGGTAAAGCAATTGAGAGAATAGCTATTGATCGTGGGCATTGCATTGGTTTAAAAACATCAAGCACAACTGAAAATTATTCTTTAAAAAACATTGATGTTGCTATAGATTTTAGTTTGCCATCTACAGCTATTTCTAATATTACAACATGTTTAAATATAGATATTCCTGTAATTTCAGGCACAACAGGATGGCTTGATGACTATGATAAAATAGTTTCGTTGTGTAAATCAACAAACGGAACATTCTTATATGCATCAAATTTTAGCTTAGGTGTTAATATTTTTTTTGAACTCAATAAAACACTAGCCAAACTTTTAAAAACATTACCTGAATATAAAACAAGTATTGAAGAAATACATCACACTCAAAAATTAGATGCACCTAGCGGAACAGCAATAACACTTGCTGAAGATATTATAAAGGAAACAGATTATAAAAACTGGACCTTAGATTCGCCAAAACAAAATGAGATTGGTATTTTTGCTAAACGTATTGAAAATGTTCCTGGAACTCATGAAGTTAATTACGATTCTGAAGTTGATAGTATTCAAATAACGCATACAGCACATAACAGACAAGGTTTTGCTTTAGGTGCTGTTATTGCCGCAGAATACGTTCACGATAAAAAAGGAATATTTACAATGAAAGACGTCTTAAACATTAGTTGATATAGCGTTTTTTAAATTTTTCAACTCACAAAGAAATTAAAATATAGATATGACAATTACGCAGTGGTTAATTTTTATTCTTATTATACAGATTGTTCACGGACTTGCAATGTGGAAACTATACATTAAAGCTGGACGACAAGCTTGGGAAGCATTTATTCCTGTATATAATGCCGTAGTTTTAATGAAAATTATTAATCGCCCTTGGTGGTGGACAATACTCTTATTTGTTCCTATAGTGAACCTAATAATGCTACCTGTTGTTTGGGTTGAAACTGCAAGAAGCTTTGGCAAGAATCAATATTTAGATACGTTTTTAGCTGTTATTTCTCTTGGTTTTTATAATTTCTATCTTAATTACGTCGCAGATATCACCTATGTTGAGAATAGAGATATTAACCCGAAATCTAATTCTGGAGATTGGACAAGTTCTATTTTGTTTGCTATTGTAGCGGCTACCATTGTACATACTTATTTCATTCAACCATTTACCATACCTAGTTCTTCTTTAGAAAAATCATTGTATGTTGGTGATTTTCTATTCGTAAGTAAGTTTCATTATGGAGCAAGAATACCAATGACAACTGTTGGTGCTCCGATGGTGCATGATACTATTCCTGGATTAAATATCAAATCATATCTGTTTAATGATAAACTTGATGAGAATAAAACCTCATTAAAAAACAAATTACAGTTACCCTATATGAGGATTCCTGGATTTGAAAATATTGAGCGTAATGATATCGTGGTTTTTAACCAACCAGCAGATACGCTTCTTGATATGAACGTTTTTACTCCAGACCGTAACTATTATAAACCAATTGATAAAAAAACCAACCTAGTTAAACGTTGTGTTGGTATTCCTGGAGACTCATTAGAGGTTAAAGATGGTTATGTATATATTAATGGTGAAAAGAATATCTTACCAGATCGTGCTAAACTTCAATTTTCATACGAGGTAAAATTAAAAGGAAACTATACTGAAAATCAAATATATGCGGCTTTTAAACGCTACGATATAACGGATGTTTATCCTTTACAAAATGTAATTCTTATCCAAGCAACTGTAGAAGCGGCTTCAAAAGCAAGGAATCATCCAAATTTCGCTAGTATTACTAGACGTTTAACTGCTAAAAATGAAGATGGCAACTTATTTCCAAGAGTAGCGCAATACCCATGGAATTACGATAATTTTGGCCCTATTTATATTCCTAAAAAAGGAGCAACAATAGAATTAAACATTGAAGTTTTACCATTATACAAACGTGTGATTTCAGAATATGAACACAAAAAAGTAACAACTAATGGTAACCAAATTTTTATAGAAGGAAAACCAGCCACTTCCTATACCTTTAATCAAGACTATTATTGGATGATGGGAGATAACAGGAATAACTCTATAGATGCTCGAGCTTGGGGATATGTTCCTTTTGATCACGTTGTTGGTAAACCCGTATTTATATGGATGAGTTGGGACGGACTTAAAAATCCGCGTTGGGAGCGTTGGTTTACTACTGTTGGTGGTTCTGGAAAATCGGTATCTTATCTTATTCCGTTTTTAGTACTATTAGCTGGTTGGTTTGGGTTCAATAAATGGAGAAAAAGGAAAAAAGCATAATTTGCTTTTAAAACTATAGATGGACGTATTAATTCATCCTACATATTTTCCTAGTATCGCACATTTTGTTGCGATGAGACAGGCTAGTCATATTATTTTTGAAGTTTGTGATAATTACCAAAAACAAACTTATAGAAATAGAAGCTCAATTTGTGGTGCTAATGGAAAATTAGATCTTAATGTCCCTGTTAGCTATTCTCAAAAAAACAGACAGCTATACGCTGAAGTCGAAATATTTAATACTGAAAATTGGCAATCGCAGCACCTAAAGTCACTAGAATCGGCCTATCGAACATCTCCTTTTTTTGAATTCTATATTGATGACTTAATGCCATTATTTGAAATGAAGGCAGATACAATAATGGACTTTAACTTTAAATGTTTAGACATTATTTTTGAGTGCTTACAACTGCCATTTGAATATTCAAAAACTGAGAAGTACGATATTATTCCAAACAGCTTACTTGATGCTAGAGGCTTAGCCAACAGTAGAAAAAAAACATCCCAAGATTTCAAACCTTATGCACAAGTATTTGATGATAAGCTTGGTTTTTTATCTAACCTTAGCATTTTAGACTTGCTATTTAATGAAGGGCCAAATACCGAACTATACCTCGAATCGCAAACATTAAGCTTGTAATGTTACAGCCCTTTGTTCATTACGGGATTCATTTTCTACTCCCTTTAGTTATTTCATTGTTCTTTTTTAAAAAGAATTGGAGCATAGTCTACATTATTATGCTATCTGCGTTTATTATTGATTTAGACCATTTACTGGCAACACCAATGTTTGATCCTAATAGATGTAGTATCCATTTTCACCCCCTTCACTCCTATTATGCTATTGCTGGTTATCTTATATTATCTTTTCTGAAGAAAACCAGGGTTTTAGGACTAGGGTTATTAATTCACATCATTGCAGATCAAGTTGATTGTTGGATGATGTAAACTACTGTAGCTTTACTTTAGCTAGAATTGGGTAGTGATCTGAGTAGTGTAGATCAAATGTTTTAAAAGCATTAATTTCAAATGCATTATCAACTAAAACAAAATCAATACGTACTGGGAAAAACTTAAAATCATAAGTGCGACCAAAACCGTTTCCTGCCTGTACAAAAGCGTCTTTTAAATCGCCTTTGATTTCCTTGTAGACATAAGAATATGCTGTATTATTAAAATCACCACAAATAATCATCTGATATGTGCAATCAGATTTATGCTTTAAAAATAACTCTGCTTGCGATTGCTGTATCTTAAATGTTGAGCTCACACGATTGAACAAGTTTTCAGAATCCTCTTTTGCAAGTTTTTCTACTGTTGGATCAATTCCAGATGATTGCAAATGCACATTATAAACACGAATGGTATCTGTTCCCCTCACAATATCAGCAAAAATGGCATTATTTGAAGTGTTTGGAAATTCAATAGAACCCGAATTTATAATAGGGAATTTTGTTAAAATTGCTTGTCCGTTTTTTACTTTATTTCCAGATAAATGCTCGTATTTATTATAACCATCAAGATCAATATCTTTATCTGGCCTATACTCTTGTATGCATAATATATCTGGCTTTTCATTAGAAATAAAACTGGATATATTTTGCTCTAAATCTGGGTCATCTATCCAATCAAAAACATTAAATAACCTCACATTATAATTCATAATTGAAAGGTTTTTAGTATCATCAACCTTTTTAGATGAAGAAAACTTATACAATGAAAACACATAGCTATAACCAATTGCTAAAACAACAAGCGATACTAATAATTGCTTTTTAACTTTTAATAACCAATAAACAACAAATAGAATATTAATGAGAATTAAAAACGGTACCGCTAAACTAAGAACAGATAAAAACGCAAATTTTTTAGGCTCTAGATAAGGTAAAAGATAAGATAAAAGCAAGGCAAATGCCATCAATGAATTGATGATAAACACAAGTTTCTCAAAACCTTTTAGTTTGCGCATATAGATTAATCTTTGCCTGCTTTAAATAAAAAAGACTTTTCTTCTTTGGTCAAACTATCGTAACCACTTTTGCTTATTTTATCTAGAATTAGGTCAACTTTCTTCTGGTTATTAAACTTATTAAACTCATCTTTATTATGACCAGCAAATGATTTATTTTTGCTTTTATGAACCGTTTTAAGTGTTGCGTTTGGCTTAAATATATTTGCTATATAATCCATAAATTTCCCAAACCCTTCACCAATATCTTTTCCTTTAAACAGTTGTTTAGCATAAAGATACCCTAATAATATCCCACCTAAATGGGCTATTCTCCCTCCTTGATTAATGCCGCTAAATAAACCTATAAGATCAAAAACTAGAATGGCAACTCCAATATACCATAACTTTATTCTTATAGAGAAAAAGCGCGTTTCTCTATTTGGCATATACGTACAGATAAATATCAATAAAGCATTTACACCAGCAGATGCACCAACTAGTGGACCTATTTTACTAGAAAAACTTTCAGGCATAATATTATAAACAACTAAATAGGCTAAAGCACCTGTAATTATTCCAAGGAAATAAATATTCAATGATTGTTTACTAGGAAATAAATTCACCATAGTTCTCGATACAAAATACAATACCAGCATATTAAATAAAAGATGAACAAAATCATAATGTGTAAATCCATAAGTAATAATAGACCATGGTTTTACTATAAAATCAAGAAAATCTTTTGGTAATTCTATCCAAGTTAATGTTGTTCTTCTTGGAATCCCTTGAGTAATTTGGATTAACCACCCAATGAAAAACACCAAAACATTTACAGCTATGATTTTTTCAAAAATATTTAAGCTTTTAAACTTATCTTTAAAGTCGTGTGTTAACGATGTCATTAATTCCAACGGTTTTTATTAAACTGTGTTTTTTTCCAATACCACATTAAGAGAAAGCCTGTAAGCGCTCCTCCAATATGTGCAAAATGTCCAACATTAAAACCAAACATTGAGCTTCCTCCTGCGATTCCAGAAATAATTTCGTAACCTAACAATAAAGGAATAAAATACTTTGCTTTGATTGGAATTGGCAAAAATATGAGCATTAAAGAACTATCAGGAAAGGACATTCCGTAAGCGACTAATAAGCCCATTAATGCACCTGAAGCACCTAAACTTGAACCATTAAAGATAGCCGATAGGTTATTAACTTTGTCTTCTCCTATTATGGTATTCCAATCTGTATAATATTTACCTTCTCCTAAAACAGACGTAATAGAATCCATTGAATATTTACCAGTATTTATTAATTCACTAGTAATAGAATAGAAATTATAATAATCAATTGCTAATGGCAAAATTGTTGCTCCTAATCCACATGAAAAATAAAAAAGTAAGAATTTGTTTCTTCCCCACATTTGCTCTAACGGAGAGCCAAACATCCACACACCAAGCATATTAAACAAAATATGCAAGAAAAAAATGCTTGGACCACCTCCCATATTGGCATAGGAAGCATGCATAAACATATGAGTAAGTATTTGCCAAGGCTTAAACCCCTCACTTAATGGAAAGTGCATCGCAAATAAATCTGTAAAAACAACCCCATATTGACCAACAACAAGTGTCCCAATCCAAAAAACAACATTAAGGATTATTAAATGCTTAACAGTATCAGTAACTTTCATCATACTCTATCTTAATTACATAAATTTTTTATCAAAATCATCAACACTCATTGTTATAAATGTGACTCTATTTGTTGGTGAAACCGAAGGTTCCTTACATGCAAACAAACTATTTACCAAATGCTCTTGCTCAAATCGTGTTAAGGATTGTCCTGTTTTAATAGCCAAACTCTTTGACATCGATTTTGCTAATAAATCGGTGGCACTAAAATTACTATCTGGTACTTCTTGTTCTACATCACTTATCAATTGTTCTAAAATAATAGACACTTCACTTTCTGGAACATTAACTGGAACACCTGTAATCTCTATACTAGAATCTGTAAACGATGAAAACACAAATCCAGTATGCTCCAAGTCTACTTTTAATTGTAGAATCGGTTCCATTTCTGTAGAAGAAAATTCTAGATTTAATGGAAATAATAATTGCTGACTTACAGCTTCTTTAACTGTTAAATGCTTAAGAAACCCTTCATATAAAACACGTTGATGTGCGCGATTTTGGTCAAGAATCATCATGCCAGACTTAATTGTACTTATAATGTATTTATTATGAAGTTGGTATGTGGTTTGCGTTGTTTCAATTTCTTTCTCTTCAGAAAATAGTGATGCGTTTTTAGGTTCACTTTCAAATTCTACTTCACTAAACGTCTGTTCTGTTCTAGTGCCTTTAGATTCTAATCCAACATACAAACTTTCCCATTGATTAGCAGATTCTTTTTTATAAGGGGCAGAAAAACCACCAGATTTAGCTCCAATTTTTTCCTCTTGAAAAGGGTTAAAAGAACGATCTACTTCTACTGTTGGTGTTAAAGAATTCTTGCTTTTATAGTCGTAAGGTGTATCTAAATTGTTATCACGATCAAAGTCTAATACAGGTGAAATATTAAATTGACCCAGGCTATGCTTTACAGACGAACGTAAAATTGCATAAAGCGTGTGTTCGTCATCAAACTTGATCTCAGTTTTTGTAGGATGAATATTAATATCAATCGTTTTAGGATCAACAGTAAGGTTTAAAAAATAGCTTGGGTGGCTCCCCTCTTTTAATAACCCTTCGAAAGCAGAGTTTATCGCATGATTGAGATAAGCACTTTTAATAAATCGATTATTCACAAAGAAAAACTGTTCGGTTTTAGTTCGCTTGGAAAATTCAGGTTTACCAACAAAACCTGATATTTTTAAAACTTCTGTCTCCTCTTCCACAGGAACGAGTTTTTCATTTGTTTTTCCGCCAAAAATATTTACAATTCGTTGTCGGTAATTACTCTCTGGAAGATTAAAACTCTCACTACCATTATGATACATTGCAAAGATAATATCTGGATGTGCTAAAGCAACACGATGAAACTCATCAACGATATGTCTTAATTCGACGTTATTAGATTTTAAAAAATTACGTCTTGCTGGAATATTAAAAAATAGGTTTTTTACTGAGAGTGAGGTTCCACTTGGTGTAACCACCATTTCTTGGCTTCTTATGGTGCTGCCTTCTATCTCTATAAGTGTCCCAAGTTCATCCTGGTCTTGTTTCGTTTTTAATTCAACATGAGCAATTGCAGCAATACTAGCAAGTGCCTCTCCACGAAACCCTTTTGTGTTTAAACTAAATAAATCTTCTGCAGACCGTATTTTTGAAGTCGCATGACGTTCAAAACTCAATCGCGCATCTGTAGGAGTCATCCCTTTACCATTATCAATAATCTGAATTAAGGTCTTTCCTGCTTCTTTAACAATAAGTTTTATTGAATTTGCTCCTGCATCAATAGAATTTTCTAATAATTCTTTTACAACCGATGCTGGTCGTTGTACAACTTCACCTGCTGCAATTTGATTTGCAACATGATCGGGTAACAATTGAATAATGTCTGCCATTAGCGTTTAAAAGAGAATATGGATAAATCAAAATCTATAATAAACAAAAAAACCAGAATTAGAACACTAATGATAATCAATACACGACGATTAGCACCACTTTTATCATTATTATGTTTATAGTCTTCAATAGCATTATTAAGTTTAGTTTTCAAACCTTTATTACTACTAACAGTAACACGAAATTCATCAAACTTATGTTTGAGTTCATATGGACTTCCTTCACCTTTATAATAACGAGGTTGATAACTATATCTCTTATTTTTTCTTGTGTTTAAAATTCCCATAATGCTATGATATTTCGTAATGAGTTAAAATAAACCATATTGCAATTATCATACCTAAAATTACTAAAAGCATAACAATAGAAACACTACGTTTACCTTTGTATTTGCTTTGACGTCTTACAGATTCCCAATGTGTTTTAATATCTTCATCTTCTTTAGAATCTCTAAGATGTCTTGGGGTATAATTAAAGTGCTTATTTTTTCGCTGTTGAAACAATCTTAAAACTAGTCTATGTTATAGTTCAAAAGTACTGAAAATACAAGGAAATATAGTTGTTGAAACCTTAAAAATTGTTAACAAATACGGCTTTCTTAAGAAATATTAAAATCCGAGTTGTTATCATTTAAATAATTTAAGAAATATAAGATGTTCTTATTTTATATTAAATAGAAGTTAATGTGTCTATTACTTACGACGTAGGTCTGCCATTTTAATAGCAGCAATAGCAGCTTCAGTTCCCTTATTACCATGTTTCCCTCCTGAACGATCTATAGATTGTTGCATAGTATTATCGGTAAGCACACAAAAAATAACAGGTGTATCTGAAGATATGTTTAAGTCTTTTATTCCTTGTGTAACACCGTCGCAAACAAAGTCAAAATGTTTTGTTTCACCTTGAATTACACATCCAATAGCAATAACAGCATCGACTTGCTGTTCGATCATTTTTTTGCTTCCGTAGATAAGCTCAAAACTCCCAGGAACATCCCATTTGATAATGTTTTCTGGTAAGGCTCCACAATCAATTAATGCATCGTAAGCACCTTGAAAAAGCCCATTAGTAATAATGTCATTCCATTCAGAAACAACAATCCCAAACCGAAAATTATTCGCGTTTGGGATTGTGTTTTTATCGTAGTTTGATAAATTGTGATTTGCAGTAGCCATATTATTTGCTTCCTTCTGCTCTACCAATAAAGGTTTCTATATTCTTAGCTTGATCTGATTTTGAAAATTCAGATTTAATTCTTTTATAATATTCTAATGCTTTATCTGCCTTTCCTAATGTTTGAGCAACATTTGCCGCTTTAAACAAATACATAGGTGTAGTATAATCATTTGTAGATGCTTTGATGGCTTGCTCATAGTATCCAAAAGCTTCATCTAATTGATTTAATTGTACAAATGCATCACCAACAGCGCCTTTAGCTATAGGACCTAAAACAGCATCATCAGTACTGAAATCACTTAAATACTTTACAGCATTTGTATAATCTTTAGTATTCAAATATGCTATACCAGCGTAATAGTTAGCTAAATTCCCTGCAGGAGTACTCCCATATTCATTTACGATATCTACTAAACCATATTTTCCTTCACCACCATTAAGTGCTAAATTATATAATGAATCTTTGTTTGTTCCAACAACAGCTTCATCAAAATACTTTTGAGCTGTGTACATTTCATTCATGGCTTCAATAGCATTAGGCTCAGCCATAAATTTCTTATACCCTAAATATCCTAAAGCAATCACTGCTGCTAAACCTATAATAACGAAAATACCTTTTTGGTTATTTCCAACCCAATCCTCTGCTTTATTAGCACCTTCATCTAAGGTATTAAATACTTCCGCAGTTGTTGAACTTTCTTCAATATTCTCAACCTTTTCTTTTTCAGTTTTAGGTTTGTATCCTCTTTTCTTATATGTTGCCATAATTCTGTATTTGTGCCCGCAAAAATAAAATTTTTATTGGGATTTAAAAGGTAATTTATTTGTTATTTTTACTTCCTCTTACAATAAAAGCCATCTTAATAAGAATATTCCTATTAGTTTTATGATATTAAACACGTTAAGCTTAGTTAATTACAAAAATTTTGAAAGTCAAGAATTCGAGTTTGATGCAAAAATTAACTGCTTTGTTGGCTCAAATGGTGTAGGCAAAACCAATGTTCTAGATGCTATTTATCATTTATCCTTCGGAAAAAGCTACTTTAATCCTGTAGCAACACAAAATATAAAACACGATGAGGACTTTTTTGTTGTGGATGGTATTTTTAGTAAAAATGACAAAACCGAAAAAATTGTAGTCTCTTTAAAACGTGGACAAAAGAAAGTCATCAAACGCAATGCTAAAGCCTACGAGAAATTTAGTGACCATATTGGGTGTATTCCATTAGTTATTATTTCACCTGCAGATCGTGATTTAATTATCGAAGGGAGTGATACTCGTCGAAAATTTATAGATAGTGTGATTTCACAAAGTGATAAAACCTATTTAAGCAACCTTATTAATTACAATAAAATCTTATCGCAACGTAACGCTCTACTTAAATACTTCGCACTCAACAATACCTTTAATGCACAAACACTAGAGGTTTACAACGAACAGTTAAATAGTTACGGAAGTGAGGTTTTTAAAACACGTGAAGCTTTTTTAGAAACATTTGTTCCAATTTTTAAAACACGTTATGAAGCTATAAGTAATAATAACGAAACGGTAAACTTAAATTATAAAAGTGATTTGTTTGAAAATAACTTGCAAACGCTCTTAGCTAAAACGATCAATAAAGATAAAGCGTTGCAGTATACAAGTGTTGGAATACATAAAGACGATCTCAATTTTGAAATTGATACGTATCCTATTAAAAAGTTTGGAAGTCAAGGCCAGCAAAAATCATTTTTGATTGCATTAAAATTAGCCCAATTCGATTTTATAAAACAACAAAATGGTGTTACACCTCTACTTTTACTTGATGATATCTTTGATAAGTTAGATGAAAATCGCGTGGCACAAATTATTAGTCTAGTTGATAATGATGACTTCGGACAACTATTTATTAGTGATACCCATGCCGAACGCACCGAAACTATAGTCAAGCAAATTCATCAATCTTATAAGATTTTTAAACTATGAAAAAACTTCTAATTTTACTCGCCATAGCAACTACTTTTAGTTGCTCTAGCGATCCTAAAACTTACATCGCATTTGTAGATGGCTATTGGGAAATTGATGAAGTTATACTTCATAATGGAGAAAAAAAAGACTATAATTATAATGATACTATAGATTATATCGAAGTCTCTGATAGCTTAACAGGGTTTCGAAAAAAAATAAAACCAAATCTAATGGGGAAATTTGAAAGTTCTAAAAGCGTAGAAACTTTCAGTATAAAAATCGAAAATGATAGCCTTAACGTATATTATAAAACAGCTTACTCTAATTGGAAAGAAACCATTTTAGAAGCAAGTGACACGCATTTGTTAATTATAAATGCTAATAAAGACATATATTTATATAAACGTTACCAACCCTTAGAATTAGACTAATGGCAAAACGACAAAATGATCACTTACCAATAAGTGATATTCTTAAAGAGTTTGTAAATACAAACAAATTACAATCTGGCTTAGACAAAGTAGATGTAAGAGATGCATGGGCAAATATGATGGGAAATGGTGTTAATAATTACACCACAGATATCAAACTAGATAGAGATACCCTTTATGTAGCTTTGAGTTCTAGCGTATTGCGAGAAGAGTTGAGTTATGGAAAGCAGAAAATTATAGCGATGCTTAATGAATCTATTGGCAAAGACGTGATTAAGAAATTGGTTTTGAGGTGATATTCATTATCAAATAAGACTTTGTCTAGAATATTTCAGTAAATTCATACACAAATTTCTACCACCTATGAAATACATCAAATTCATTACAACTTTGGTACTCACCTTAGTTGTTTTTTATGCTCTAAATACAAAACTTGGAGCGATTCCTCCTATTGGAAAATTTTTAGATCCAGTAAAAGGAATTTGGCAAAATGATACTGATGAAACAATAACGGGTACTGTTGCTATAAAAAACTTATCTGCTCCTGTTACTATTCATTATGATGCGCAATTAATTCCACATCTTTTCGCTCAAAACGACAACGACCTGTACAAAGCTCAAGGCTACATCACAGCAAAACACCGGTTATGGCAAATGGAATTTCAAACCCATGCTGCTGCTGGTCGCTTATCTGAAATCATAGGTGAAAAAGCAATTAATTATGATCGTAGAGAACGAAGACGCGGTATGATGTATGGTGCTGAAATGGCTTTAGAAAAGATGAAAGATGATCCAGAATCTCTTAAGTTTTTAGAAGCGTATCGTGATGGTGTTAATGATTATATTAGTGCTTTAACAGATAAAACCATTCCTGTAGAATACAAATTATTAGACTATAAACCAGAACCATGGACCATTAAAAAAACAGCGTTGTTATTAATGTACATGACAAAAATGCTTGCAGGTGGTGATGAAGATTTAGAAAACACCAATGCACTACGTTTATTCGGAAAAGAACGTTTCGACTTACTCTATCCTGATTTTTTTGATATCAACGATCCTATAATTCCAAAAGAAACCGATTGGAGCTTTATTGATGTAGAACAAACAAAAATACCTCAAAGCGAATTACCTCTAGATTCTATTTCGAAAACTATTGAAAAACCAAATCCAGACAATGGTAGTAATAATTGGGCTGTGTCTGGAGCAAAATCTGCCACTGGGAACCCAATTCTTGCTAACGATCCACATTTAGGTTTAAACTTACCTTCTATTTGGTTTGTAATGCAACTAAACTCTCCTACTCAAAATACAATGGGAGCAACACTTCCAGGAGCACTTGGTGTTATTTCAGGTTTTAATAATCATATTGCTTGGGGAGAAACTAATGCGACTCGAGATGTTTTAGATTGGTATAAAATTGAATTTAAAGACAAGTCCAGAGCGCAATACAATTATGATGGCCATTGGAAAAACACATCTGTTCGCCTTGAAAAAATTAAAGTAAGAGGTGCGAAAACTATTATAGATTCTGTGATTTACACACATCATGGACCTGTAACATACGATCATAATTTTTTAAGTGATAACGAAAAATCAGGTTACGCTATGAAATGGACCGGACATATAGGAGGCAATAATCAGCGACCGTTTTTAGATTTAAACAAAGCAAGAAACTATGATGACTATGTTAATGCTCTAAAAGAATATACAGCTCCTGCACAAAATTTTGTTTTTGCTTCTACTGAAGGAGATATCGCGTTATGGATTCAAGGTAAATTTCCAAATAAATGGAAAGGCCAAGGAAAATTTTTAATGGATGGCTCTAATCCTAATCATGATTGGCAAAGTTATATTCCACAAGAATTTAATGCGCATGTAAAAAATCCGCAACGTGGTTTCGTCAGCTCTGCAAATCAACATCCTGTAGATGAAAGCTATCCGTTTTACGTCTATAATGATGGCTATGAAACGTATAGAAATAGAGTGATTAATGATTTCTTCAGAACTAAAGAAAAGATAACTGTCGATGATTTCAAAGATTTACATAACAACAACTATAATTTAAAAGCGGCGGAATTATTACCTCATATTTTTAAAACGATGGAACTGTCTTCTTTTACTTCAGAAGAACTAGTCATTTACAATCAAATTAAGTCTTGGGATTTTAATAATGATATAGACAAAGTTGGACCTTCAATTTGGTCTACCTGGTGGAATAAACTCTACAATATTACTTGGGATGAGTTTGATGTTGAAGATGTAGCTTTAGATACACCATTTGCCTATCAAACCATTTATTTATTGAAAAATAATTCGGAGGATGCATTTATGGATATTGTTGATACATCTGAAATAGAAACAGCTAAGGATTTATTTTTAATCACATTTAAAGACACTGCTAAAGAGTTAAATGAATGGAAACTAGAAAATGGCGACTATAATTGGCAAGCTTACAAAGCGACTTATGTTGGTCACCTACTCCAAGCACTTCCTGCTTTTTCTCGTTTTGATTTGCCTATTGGTGGTGATCGTAATATTGTAAATGCGACATCTAAAAATCATGGACCATCATGGCGAATGATCGTAGAGATGAGTACTCCTCCAAAAGCTTTAGGTATTTATCCTGGTGGACAGTCAGGAAATCCTGGAAGTAAATACTATGATAATTTTATTAATGATTGGGCAGCTGGACAATACCATGAATTAAACTTTATGCAAAGTGCAACAGAAAGTTATAACATCATGTCTACACAAACCTTAACACCGTCTAATTAAAATGAAGAATAACATCATTAATTTTATCGTCACAATTTTAGTTGCTTTATTCCTATCTCAATTTTTACCTTGGTGGTCTATTATGGTTGCCGGATTTGCCTCTGCCCTATTTTTTAGTCTAAAAAAAAGCGCTGTGTTTTTTGTGCCGTTTTTAGCTATCTTCTTATTTTGGTCTGTTTTTGCCTTTATAGTAAGTAGCGCTAACGACTTTACATTGGCAAAAAAAATTGCTGTATTATTACCTTTAGGCGGTAATCCTTATATACTTATTTTAGTTACAGGTATTGTTGGTGGTTTAGCAGCCGGTATTGCGGCTTTGCTTGGCAAACAGTGTAGTGTAATGGTAAGGAAATAAAAATGTTCTACTCATTATTCCATTATAAACCTTTTAAAATCGTATTTGAGAATAACTTCAAAAAAAAGCGCAACCAAAAGTTGCGCTTTTATATATAAAATAAGCTATGCTTTAATTAAAACATCTCTCTACCTGAAAAATGGAACGCACCTTCTATAGCTGCATTCTCATCACTATCACTACCGTGAACTGCATTTTCTCCAATAGAAGCTGCATATAATTTTCTAATTGTTCCTTCAGCTGCTTCAACAGGATTAGTAGCACCGATTAAGGTTCTAAAATCTTCAACTGCATTATCTTTTTCTAAAATTGCAGCTACGATTGGTCCTCTAGTCATATACTCTACTAATTCACCAAAGAAAGGTCTTTCGTTGTGAACTTCATAAAATGCTTGTGCATCTTGAGTTGTCATATGAGTTAACTTCATTGCTACGATTCTAAAACCTGAAGCAGTAATTTTTTCTAAAATTGCACCAATATTCCCTTTTTCAATAGAATCTGGTTTAAGCATTGTAAATGTTCTATTCGTTGCCATTTGTTTGTTTTAATTTAAGGTGCAAAAGTAACACATTTCTTTAAAAATTCGGTATAATCCAATATTAAAAAATTGTATCTTCGCTGTCTATGAATAAAGACGACATTAATAGCATCAAAGCGCTTTTTAGTTCCCCAAAAGCCATTATAATTATTCCTCATAAAAATCCTGATGGAGATGCCATTGGATCTACACTTGGACTGTACCATTACTTAAATAAGCTTAATCACAAGGTAACGATAATTGCGCCTAATGATTATCCAGATTTTTTAAAATGGATGCCTGGTGAATCTTCAATTTTAAAATATGACCATCAAAAAAATGAGAGTGATATTTTAATGGCAAATGCTGAAATTATTTTCACCTTAGATTTTAATGCTCTTGGTCGTATTGGTGATATGCAAAATATTGTATCTACTGCTGAAGGAATTAAAATAATGATTGATCATCATCAACAACCAGATGACTACGCAACCTACATGTATTCTGATGTAACCATGTCTTCAACCTGTGAAATGGTCTATAATTTTATAGAAATGCTAGATGATACTGATCACATAGATAGTGATATTGCTACGTGTTTATATACTGGTATTATGACAGATACTGGTTCGTTTCGATTTCGATCAACAACAAGCGGCACACATAAAATTATAGGCAACTTAATTGAAAAAGGCGCACGTAACTCTGAAATACACAATAATATTTATGATACCAATAGCTATAGCCGATTACAATTATTAGGAAGCGCATTAAGTAATTTAAAAGTCATCCCAGAATATCGTACAGCATATATTACATTATCACAAGAAGAACTCAATAATTTCAATTTTAAAAAAGGAGATACCGAAGGTTTTGTAAACTATGGCTTATCTCTTAAAGGTATTATTTTCGCTGCAATTTTTATTGAGAATCATCAGGAGAATATTATTAAGATTTCATTACGTAGCAAAGGTGATTTTTCGGTTAATGAATTATCTAGATCACACTTTCAAGGTGGTGGTCATACCAATGCTGCTGGTGGAAAAAGTGATTTAAACTTGAACGACACCATTGATAAATTTATTAGTATCTTGCCTCAATACAAACAAGACCTCAAAGCTTAATGAAAATATATAAGTTACTCATTGTTATTTTACTCATTGTGAGTTGTAAAACTCCTGAAGCACGCCAACCAGAATCTGTACAGTCTGGTTCATTTATAAAAGCATCTGCAGAACGTAACAAAAAGCTTAACGAAAAAGAGCGCACGCGTTTTGAAGTCATTATGAGTGAAAACCCAGAATATGATTATATCGCATCAAAAAGCGGTTTTTGGTACTACTATCATACCAAAGTTGAAAGAGATACCATCACAGCAAAATTTGGAGACATTGTAAACTTTGATTATAATATCAAAGCTGTTAACGGACATGTGATTTATTCAAAAGAGGAATTAGGCACTCAAAATTATGCCATGGATCAAGAAGAAATTTTCACTGGGCTTCGTGAAGCTTTAAAACTATTAAAGCCGACAGAATCTGCCACATTTCTATTTCCATCCCAAAAGGCATATGGTTATTATGGAGATAAAGACAAAATTGGTGTAAATATTCCCTTAATTTGTAAAGTAACTGTAAATAATATTAAGCAAAACCAATAAAAATACTTAAAAACGAAAGAATGAAATTGATTAGCAAAACCCTACAACTTTTAATGCTGTGCTTGTTAATAACAGCAACCTCTTGCAAAGAAGAATATCCAGAATTAGAAGATGGCCTTTATGCCGAAATTAAAACAAATAAAGGCACTATGATCGCTAAATTATTCTACGATCAAGTTCCTGTTACTGTTGCTAATTTTGTAGCTCTAGCCGAAGGAAACCATCCAATGGCAAGTGAAGCATTTAAAAACAAACCTTTTTATGATAGTCTAACTTTTCATAGAGTAATGAATAATTTCATGATTCAAGGTGGTGATCACACAGCGACTGGTAATGGAAATCCAGGATATAAATTTACTGCAGACTTTAGCCCTGAATTAACACATGATAAAGGAGGTCTTTTATCAATGGCAAACTCTGGTGGTTTCAATACTAATGGAAGTCAGTTTTTCATAACAGAAGTTCCTTATCCAAGTTTGAATGCTTATGATAATGAAGGAAATTTAAAACCTTGTGATCAACCAAGAGTAAGTTGTCATTCTATATTTGGTGAACTTGTAAAAGGAATTGAAGTACAAGATTCTATCTCGAATGTAAAAGTAGCTCCAAGAACGAACAAACCTCTTGAAGATATTGTGATTACTAAAATGAGTATCATCAGAAAAGGATCTGCGGCAAAATCATTTAATGCCCCTAAAGTTTTTGAAGATGAATTACCAAACGTTGAAAATGAAATCAAACAAATTCAAGATGAAAAACGATTAAAAGCTGAAGAAGAGAAACGTGTTCGTGATGAAAAAACGGCTTCTGCTTCTACTATAACTAAAACAATGATTGATGGTTTTGAAGCCAAAACAACTGCTTTACCTTCTGGGCTAAAAAAACATGTTATAACTAAAGGAACTGGTCCAAAACCAAAAACGGGAGATTCTGTAAAAGTGTATTACGAAGGGTATTTTGTTGATGGCCGTTTATTTGATAGTGATAAAGTTGACATTGCTAAAAACTACGGTATGTTTAACCAAAGACGTTTGGATGCTAATGCTTATGGACCAACTAAAATGTTAGTAAGTCCTAATGCACGTATGATCTCTGGTTTTAAAGAAGCGCTAGCATCTCTTAAAGTAGGAGATAAAGCTTTTTTCTATTTACCATCACATTTAGCTTATGGTGAACGTGGGAATAGAGGAATTCCTCCAAACACTGACTTAACATTTGTTATTGAGCTTGTAGATATTATAGATAAGAAATAGTATTTTTCTAAATAAAAAAAAGCCTTTCATTAAATTGAAAGGCTTTTTTTATATCATAAGGTTTCTTCTCTATTTCTTCGGAATATGCTTCAAAATCTCTAACACATAGATCCAATATTTTTGAGCTGAAGATATTTGTGCGCGCTCATCAGGTGAATGTGCTCCTTTAATATTTGGTCCAAAACTAATCATGTCCATTTCTGGGTAATTAGTCCCTAAGATACCACATTCTAAACCTGCATGACAAGCAGCAACATGTGGCTCTTCACCATTATTAAGTTCTTTATATAAAGGTACCAATACTTTTAAAATATCAGAATCCATATTTGGTTTCCAACCTGGATAATCACCATCACAAGTAACTTCACAACCTGTTAACTCAAATGTAGCACGCAAGGTATTAGCCAAATCCCATTTAGAACTCTCTACAGAACTTCGTGTTAAACAACCAATCTTAATTGCACCATCTTTTACAATAACTCGTGCAACATTATTTGACGTTTCAACCAAATCTTTAATATCAGCACTCATACGATACACTCCGTTTATAGCTGCATAAATAGCTCTTGTCAAACCTTCCTGAACTCCTAAATCCATAATATACTCTGGAGTTTCCACTTTAGAAACCTCAATAACCAAATCAGGTTCCATAGTTTTCAATTCGGTTTTTATTTCGGTAGCAAAATCGTTCATTTCAGAAACGAATGAGTCTTCATTTATAGCATCAATAACGACAATAGCATTACTTTCTCTCGGAATAGCATTACGCAAACTTCCACCATTAATTTCAGAAATACGCAAGCCAAAATTTTCAAAACCATCAAACAATAAACGATTCATGATTTTATTAGCATTTCCTAGGCCTTCATGAATTTGCATTCCAGAGTGACCACCTTGTAAGCCTTTTACAGTGACTTTAAACCCAATTTTAAACTCAGGTGTTTCTTCTTGTTCATAAGTTCTAGTAGCAGTTACATCTACACCTCCAGCACAACCAACACCTATTTCATCATCTTCTTCGGTATCTAGATTTAAAAGTATTTCACCATTAAGCAAACCTCCTTTTAGTCCCATTGCACCAGTCATTCCTGTTTCTTCATCAATAGTAAACAATGCTTCAATAGCAGGATGTGCTATATCTGTACTTTCTAAAATTGCCATGATAGTAGCAACACCAAGTCCGTTATCGGCACCTAATGTTGTTCCTTTTGCTCTTACCCAATCACCATCGATATACATATCAATACCTTGAGTGTCAAAATCAAAAACTGTATCATTATTTTTTTGGTGAACCATATCTAAATGTGATTGCATCACAACCATCTTACGATCTTCCATACCAGGAGTTGCTGGTTTTTTAATAATCACGTTTCCTACTTCATCTTCTATGGTCTCTAAGTCTAAGCTTGCTCCAAAATCTTTCATGAATTTAATCACGCGTTCTTCCTTTTTCGAAGGTCTTGGTACTGCATTTAAATCGGCGAATTTATTCCAAAGTTGTTTGGGTTCTAGTTGTCTTATTTCTGCACTCATTCTCTTTAATTTTAGTTTAGCAAAGGTACATTTCTTTTTAGTATTTTTGAGTCATGCTGAAATACAAAAAACTCATTATAGCATTATCAATAATCCCTCAGATTATTGGTTTGAAAATTCTTGTCAACTTCCCAAATATTGTCGAGACGGTGTATAGTCATGGAATTTATATTGGAATTTCTAAAGGAATGCGTTATGTCTTTGGCTGGGCACCTTTTTCTGTAGGAGACATTCTATATACCCTTTTAGGGTTGTATGTGATTCGTTGGTTTTACTTAAATCGAAAACGAATTATTAAAGACACCAAACATTGGGTTTTAGATGTATTATCTGCTATTTCTATTGGCTATTTTGCATTTCATTTGCTTTGGGCTTTTAATTATTATCGTTTGCCACTTCATGAATCTTTGCATATTGATAGTGATTATACTACTGAAGAATTGGTAAACTTAACACATCAATTAATTGATAAAGTAAATACGCTTCATTTAAGTCTTGCAGCAAATGATTCTACTAAAGTTGTTATGCCATATTCGAAATCTGAAATCTTAAAAATGATCCCTAATGGCTATAATGAATTAGCAAAAAAGTTTCCACATTTAGAATACCAACCACGAAGTATAAAGCGTTCAATTTATAGTTTACCATTAACATATATGGGGTTTTCAGGATATCTAAACCCATTTACTAATGAATCTCAAATTAATGGGTTGGCTCCATCTTTTAAATTCCCAACTACAGGAAGTCATGAAGTTGCTCATCAATTGGGTTATGCTGCAGAAAACGAAGCTAATTTTATTGGTAGCATGGCAGCAATGCATCATCCAAACAGATACTTTAACTATTCTGGGTTTACATTTGCATTACGCCATTGTCTATATGAAACATACAAACGAGATACAGGTATTTATGAAAAGCTTTTAGAAAACATTAATACAGGTGTTTTAAAAAATTACCAAGAAGTAAGAGACTTTTGGGATGGTTATAAAAACCCAACAGAACCTTTATTTAAAGCAACTTATAATAATTTTTTAAAGTCTAACAATCAAGCTGGCGGAATAGAAAGTTATAGCTACGTTGTGGCATTATTGGTCAATTATCATAAAAATAATCCAATAGAATAAACGTTAAAAGTTTAGATTTTCATTATTCTTACTCTTGTAATATTTATATTTAGAATGAATTTATAATCAACCATTATATATGAATAAAATCAAGTTTGCAATCGCATTATGCTTTTGCAGTTTTGCATTATTTGCACAAGACTATTTCCCCAAGAACGATGGCGTCAAAACCTCAAATACTAACTATCAAGCCTTTACAAACGCCAAGATTTACGTCACGCCTACTCAAGTCATTGAGAACGGAACCTTATTAATTAAAGACGAAAAAGTAGTTGCTTCTGGTACTGAAGTAACTATTCCTAAAAACACAACAATTGTAGACTTAGACGGAAAAAGTATCTATCCCTCATTTATTGATATGTACTCAACGTTTGGAGTAAAAAAACCTAAACGCAAATCAGGTAATAGCAGAAGTCCGCAATATGAAGCTAGTCGGTCTGGCTTTTATTGGAATGATCACGTAATGCCTGAAAACAAAGCCATCAAATCATTTAATTTTGATTCAAAAATGGCTAAAGACTTAATGAAAGCTGGTTTTGGTATTGTAAACACACATATAGAAGATGGAATAATTAGAGGAAGCGGAACTTTAGTTGCGCTTAATACTCAAGCCGATAATGCAACTCGAATCTTAGATGCAAATTCTGGTCAGTATTATTCATTTAAAAAAAGTGTCACCTCTAGACAGTCATATCCAAACTCAATTATGGGAAGTATGGCATTACTACGACAAATGTATTATGATGCTGATTGGTATGCAAAAGGTAATAGTAAGACAACAGATTTATCATTAGAAGCCTTAAACAGAAATAAAAACTTAGTACAAATATTTGGAGCTGGTAGTAGAGCCAATGCATTAAGAGCAGATAAAATAGGAGATCTTTTTGGAATACAATACGTTATTCTTGGTGGTGGAGACGAATATGAACGTATTAACACTATAAAAGCGACCAATGCTTCCTATATTATTCCTGTGAATTTTCAAGCAGCTTATGATGTAGAAAATGTTTTTTTAAGCAGTTCATTGGCTTTGAGTGATATGAAAGCTTGGAACCAAGAGCCCACAAATCCTAAAATTCTTGCTGAAAACGGAATCAAATTTGCTTTTACTACGCATGATTTAAAAGCTCCAAAATCATTTATGCCTAATGTAATAAAGGCAATAGAATATGGGCTTTCTAAAGAAAAAGCATTAGAAGCATTAACAACAATACCTGCTCAATTACTTGGTAAGTCTTCAGAAATTGGCACTTTACAAAAAGGGTCTTATGCCAATTTTTTAATTGCTTCAGGAGATATTTTTGATAAGAAAACAACACTTTATGAGAATTGGGTTCAAGGTAAAAAGACAATACTTGAAGCTATGAATATTAAAGATATTCGTGGTGATTATAAATTTAGTTTAGCTGGTGACACGTATAAAATGACACTAAAAGGAACAATCTCTAAATTAAGTTCTGAGATTACAAATGATACTAAAACTCTTGGATCTAAGGTATCTTATGCTGACGATTGGCTAAGTATTTCTATGACTACAAAAGATTCAACAAAGCAAGAATTTATAAGATTGGTCGCAAATGTTTCTAATAGAAACACTCTTAATGGCAAAGCTATTTTTCCTGACGGAAATGAGATGACTTTCTTTGCCAATAAGGTTATAAAAGAAGATAATGAGTCACCAAAAGATAAAGAGAAAACAAAAGACAAGTCACCAAAAGAGACTGTTGCTGTATCCTTTCCTAATATGGCTTATGGTTTTTCAGAATTACCAAAAGCTGAAACCATACTTTTTAAAAATGCGACAGTTTGGACCAATGAAAAAGATGGGATTTTAGAACATACTGATGTACTTATTAAAAATGGTAAGATTGCCAAAATAGGTGTTGATCTTTCAGATGGAAGTGCAAAAGTAATTGATGCTACAGGAAAGCATTTAACTTCTGGTGTTATTGATGAACATTCTCATATTGCAGCGGCTTCAATCAATGAAGGTGGTCATAATTCTTCTGCAGAAGTAACCATTGAAGATGTGATTGATGATGAAGATATTGATATCTATAGAAACCTTGCTGGTGGTGTGACTTCAATTCAAATTTTACATGGCTCTGCTAATCCAATTGGAGGACGCTCTGCTATTATAAAATTGAAATGGGGAGAATCTGCCGAGAATTTGATTTTTAAAGAAAGCCCGAAATTCATAAAGTTTGCTTTAGGTGAAAATGTAAAACAGTCTAACTGGTCTAGCTTTGCTAGATTTCCGCAAACGAGAATGGGTGTTGAACAATTGTATATAGACTATTTTAATCGTGCAAAAACTTATGACAAGTTAAAGAAAAGTGGAAAGCCGTATCGCAAAGACATTGAAATGGACGTTATCGCAGAAATTATAAATAAAGAGCGCTTTATTTCTTGTCATTCCTATGTTCAAAGTGAAATTAACATGCTAATGAAAGTTGCCGAAAAATTCAATTTTAATATCAATACATTCACTCATATTTTAGAAGGCTATAAAGTTGCTGATAAAATGAAAGCTCATGGTGTTGGTGGATCAACGTTTAGTGATTGGTGGGCTTATAAATATGAAGTTAATGATGCCATACCTTATAATGCCGCAATTATGCACAATGCTGGTGTTATCGTTGCTATTAATAGTGATGATGGAGAAATGTCTCGCCGTTTAAACCAAGAAGCCGCAAAATCGGTTAAATATGGAGGTATTAGTGAAGAAGATGCGTGGAAATTTGTCACACTTAATCCTGCTAAATTATTACATATCGATGACCGTGTAGGCAGTATAAAAGTAGGTAAAGATGCTGATGTAGTATTATGGACAGATCATCCAATGTCTATTTATGCTAAAGCTGAAAGAACAATTATTGAAGGTGTAACCTATTTTGACTTGAAACGTGATGAAATGATGCGCGCTCAAATTAAAAAAGAGAAGAGCCAATTAATTAATCAAATGATGCAAGCAAAGAATAAAGGCTTAAAAACACAACCTATTAAGAAAAAAGAAAAAGATCAAATGCACTGCGATTATTTAGATCATGAACAACATTAAACTTAAGAAAATGAAAACATATAATATAAAATTAATCGTTGTTGCATTACTAAGTTTTTCTATAGGGTTAGCACAACAAACTCCCGCTAAAAAACAAAGTAAAACAATTGCTATTACAGGAGCTACAGCTCACATCGGAAATGGTAACATTATTGAAAATAGTATTATCATTTTTGAAGATGGAAAGTTAAAAACTGTTGCAGATATGACAGTAACTAAAATAGACATTACTGAAATGGAAATTATTAGCGCAAACGGTAAACACGTATACCCAGGGTTTATTGTTCCAAATTCTACTTTAGGATTGGTTGAAATTGACGCTGTACGTGCTACAGATGATGACTCTGAATTAGGAACATGGAATCCACATATTAGAAGTATAATCGCTTATAACGCAGAATCTAAAGTGACTGAGTCTATGCGGCCAAACGGCGTCCTATTAGGGCAGATCACACCACGTGGCGGACGAATTTCTGGCACCTCATCAATTGTACAATTTGATGCTTGGAACTGGGAAGATGCTGTTATAAAAGAAGATGATGGGATACATATGAATTGGCCTAAGAGTTTCTCTCGTGGTCGTTGGTGGCTTGGTGAAGATCCTGCAATGAAAGTCAATAAAAAATATGATTCACAAGTATTAGAAATTGCAGATTATTTTAAAGCAACAAAAACGTATATGTCTGGTGATATGTCTAATGACCATTTACCTTATAAGGCTACCGGTGGTTTGTTTGATGGGAGTAAAACACTTTTTATTCATGTTGATAATGAAAAAGGAATTACAGATGCCATTAATTTCACCAAAGCACATCAAGTGAAATCAACTGTTATTGTTGGAGGTTATGAAGCCCATAAAGTAGCGGATATGTTAAAGAAAAATAATATCTCTATTATATTGCAACGTGTTCATTCTAGGCCAAAACAAACAGATGATGATTATGATTTACCATTCAAACTTGCAAAATTACTTACAGATAAAGGTGTTGTTGTTGCTCTAGAAACTAGCGGTCAAATGGAACGCATGAATTCTCGCAACTTACCGTTTTATGCAGGAACTACAGTCGCTCATGGACTAACAAAAGAACAAGCATTACAGTTAATTACATTAAATCCTGCAAAGATATTAGGTATTGATGATACTTATGGAACTTTAGAAACAGGAAAAAGCGCTACACTTTTTATTAGCGAAGGTGATGCACTCGATATGAGAACCAATAAAATTACGCACGCTTTTATTGATGGTCGCCTATTAAGTTTAGAAACACACCAAACGAAACTTTGGAGACGTTATTCTGAAAAGTTAAAACTTCAAGACTAATTGAGAGTTACAACGTATAAATAAAAAGACCTGTGATTTAACAGGTCTTTTTATTTATATATAATGTATAATTATTCAATAATCGTAGCGTCTTCCGGTTTTTTAAAAAGTGATGCGTCAGGCTCTTTTTCTGATATTACAACATCTGTAAACTCAACAGTATTTCTCTTTTCGGTAAGTGAATTATTTTCATAATTATACCAATCTATACTTTTAGGCAATATCAAGCCATTACTATTTTGCCAATTATTATATCTAATGTAATGGAAATCTTTACTCTTTTCATTTTTACCAAACGTAACTGTATATCCTAGCCATTGCATTAAACCAGTGTCTTCATCATAATAAATTATATATTGATCATCTGGAGACGCTCCTACTCCTGCTTCATAAGAAATTAAAATACCAGGATATGATTTTCCTTCAAACTCTAAAGGTTTAGCTGCTTCATATAATATACCAACATCACCAACTATAAAAGGCATCGCATAGAAATATAGCATTAGCCCTTTATAAAACCTTGCATTACCTGAGTATTCGATATTATCTTTCTCGCTTACCCATAATGTTTCTCCATCATAGCCAGAGCTATACGTTGGTGTGTCTATAAGTTCTGCCCTCGTTTTTAAATTAGTAGTTGTTATTTCTTTACCATTAGATTTATCCATAGTGAATGCTAATGTCTTCATCTTATTCCAATTGTCAATACCACCATGAGCAACAAACACTTTAGTAATATTTTCAGGATAAATACTAGTTGTAATATCTAATTCTTCTTTTGAATAATCAATAGATTCAACAGTTTTAGAGGTCGTGTCATTTTTACAAGATGCAAAAACTACTAATGCAATTAAGAGTAAATTTTTAAATTTCATGTATTTTAATATTGGTTTAGCGCTTAGACGTAAATAGCACTAATGGCTTACAAAAAAGCCTTAGAATGTTTCTAAGGCTTTTTTAACTAAAAAAAAATGGACTATTCAATAATGAGTTTCTTTACTAAGCTTTTTGTTGCTGTATTTAGTTTAACAAAGTATAATCCGCTTTGTAATTCTGAAATATCTAGATCGACACTATTCCCTTCCGAAATCGTTTGTTCTAAAATTAATTTTCCTTGTATATCAAATAGACTAAGGTTAGCATTTCCAAAATTAGACGTATTCATTTCGATAGTAACTTTACCTTTTGCAGGATTAGGGAACATATCAAATGAAGTGAAATTTACTTCTGATATGGATAAACTTTCTTCGACAAACTCAGTTTCAAAGGTGTTTGTAATTACTGGTGCGTTAAAATCGAAGTAAATCGCTGCTGTATTCGGAATAATATCACCAATGCTATATCCAGGTTTTGGTTTAATTTTGAAATACACAAAACCATGACTTCCTGCCTCATCATCTTGCTCGGCTGCTAAATTAATATTATCAAAATACCATTCTAGACTTGTATCAGTTCGTGTTACTACATAATCATGACTAGAACGTAACATTTGAAAAGTACTCTCATCTAATTGCGTATCTAATATATCTTCTATTCTCACAAATGTTGCTGCAGCTGTTCCTAGGTTTTGGAAACGAATCGTATAATACAAATACTCATCTGATACTACAAAATCATCATATACAACTTCTGGACCATGAGATTCCATTATATCATTCGGGTCCCAAGACCCAACTACAACTTCAGATAATGTTGAATAATTATTAACTGGCACAATATCATTAGTATCTGTAACATATGCTACAGTATTTGTTACAATATCACCAAGCGACACATTCCCTAGAGTCGTTAATGAAATATAAATATCTTCTACAGCACCAGGAGCTAGATTCACAAAATCTACAGTAAATCCAGTTGCGGTATCTGTTACAGTATAGTTAGGGTTAACAGTATATAAATCATTAATTGTTAGTTGCGAATCGAGAGTAAACTCAATGGTTCCTGAAGCAATCGTAGTCGACCCTATATTCTCTAAAATAATAGAATTTGAATGTGAAAAACCAGGTCTAGGAGCTACAGAAGTATTCACAAGATAAACCGCTAAATCTTCACAGGTTTGGTTATCAGTTACAGGAAATTCTATCGTTGTTATTGCACCATTTAAAACACTTACAGCATCAAAAGATGTTTGGGTTGCAGTATAACATCCTGTATAATCATCATATACATTAAATGTTATAGTATAGTCATCATTTTCATCTGTACTCACTATCGAAAAATTACCTATTGATGTATTTACATTATGAATTATACCATCATTGTTCATTTCATAAGTAAAAAATCCATTCGTAAAATCTGTTTCATTGGCATCTAATACACTATTCGTATTAGCATCATTAAATGCTTTAACGTTAATCAGTCCTATATCATTACACAATTCTCCTATATCAAAACTATCAGCTTTTAAGAAAATACCACTATCATAAACCGTGTCTGATGCATCAGCAATAACTAATTTAATATGGTAAGATTCACCAATATTTACTGGAGCTTCTGCTGTAAACACAGCTGTTCTACCATTATAAGAAATTGGTGGAGAATTTTCTGGTATATAACTTCCAAAATACTCTTCATTTATTGCTGGACATGATCCATTTTCAGGATGGACATTAGTCACTAATATTGGTGTATCTGTATTAGGTAATACTGCGAGATTAGTGGTGATTCCATTAGAATCTGTTAATAAAAAAGCAAATGCATCTGAAAAATTACACTCAAAATTACCGCCATCATATTCTTCTGAAGCCATTAAAAAATCAAAACTTATTTCGTTTACTACAGGCACAAAATCAAATTCAATAATAGTCGCATTATTAGAATTTATTCCAGTTGCATTATCCAAATCCACATCGCCAGGCCAAGAATTAGAACCACTAGAAATAACTGATCCATTAGGTCCGGAAGCGTCACTTGCATTACCCGTTGATAATAGCACACCTTCATCAAATGGAAACCCTCCATTTTGATTTGTAAAATATCCAATACCATTAGGTTCTGTCACATTAAAACTAGTCCCTGTAGAATAGGTAATGTTAAATATCTGACTACAATCACCTCCTAATAATACATCAGTAACTAACGCTTCTACAGTATATGATGTTTGATCTATGATAACATTCTCTCCAACAATAGTAAATGTCTCATAACTAAAACATGAATTGGTGCCATTAGTAACCCGTATGTAAATGGTTTCTTGACCAAAAGATGTATATTGATTAGGATCTGAAATACTATTACTTTGTGTAAAAACATCATTTAAACTCGTATAAAACTCTATACTATAATCATTCGCATTTAGACCATTAAGAACTTCTGGAATTACAGATGTTAAATCAAAAACATCTCCATTAGTACTCGCTGTAAGATCTTGAGGAGTAACTAAAATAGGTGATGTCCCTTCCTCTACAATGACATCAACAGTCGTTATACAACCTGTCTGAATATTTGTAACCGTTACGCTATATGTATCTGCTATAAATACTACAATCTCTGGATCAGTCGCATCTGTATTCCACAAATAAGTATATTGTCCTATATCATCTGTATTTGGTGTTAAAACGATCTCTTCTCCATCACAAATAGCATAGGTATCTATAAACTCTACGTAAGGATTTAAGTTTGCAATTAAGGTTAATTCTGCAATTGCAAAACTACCTGATATAGTTTCTACAACACGTACATAAATAATTTCCGGATTAAATGTACTAAAGTAAACTGTTGGATTTGTTATAGCATTCACTTGTGCTTGAGCATTAGTCTCACTTATATAGTAACTAAAACTAAACCCCGAAATATCTTGACCATTTACAATCTCGCTATTTTGAGATGCTAAATCAAATTCACCTACAGCATTTACATCACTAGTACACACTTCAATTGATGCTGAAGATACAGCGATACAATTAATATCGACAACTAAATCGACTGTAGTAGTGCTATAGCAATTATCAAAATCAGAAGACACTCTTGCATATATTGTTTGATTAAACATTACAATATTAGTATACATTGGTAGTAATGCATTTGTATTATTATCAGAGTCAGCTTGTGTTTCATGAAAAGAAACCTGTAAAGACGGTTGATTGTTTCCATTTAAAATTTCTGGTATAGTATCCGATAAATTAAATGTCGCAAAACCATCATCATTATCATCACAAACAATTAAAGCTGCAGGTGAAGTAATAGCAGTTTGATCAAATACATTTAAATATAACATTGTATTCTCACTTGAACTAAAACAACCCGTAATTATATTTTCTATTCTCACATAGATCGTCTGTTGATATGGCGTTATATTCGAATAACTCTGAGGATTTGTAATAGGGTTATCACCTGTAAAAGCATCATCACTAGTAATATGGTATGTTACCACAACATCAGGCTCACCATTTATAAATCCAGCATCAAAGAGCGTTAAATCAAATGTTGTAAAGCCGTCTAATTCACCATCGTCACAGACAACGACATCTTGTGAAAAACCTCCATTAGGAGATGGTGTTACAACAAGTGTTAGTGTCGTAGAATGTATAAGCCCTGTAGGATCAATAACACTCACATAAACGGTTTGAGGATTGCTTATATTAAAATACGGATCTGCTAGAGGGTTTGTTTGAGTATCTGCATCGGCTTGTGTTTCATGATACGTAATTGTATATACATTAGAAGGCTCTCCTCCTAAAATTTCTATGTTTTTAGACTGTAATTCAAAAGCTTCAACACCGTCATTATTCATATCACATAACTCATATGGTGTTGGTTCATTAATTGACAAACAGTTTACTTCTGCCAGCCAACCTGTAGTCATGCCTGAACTATCACTAACAAAATTAAGCGTAAGACAACCAGTTGCATTATCAGCAATTATGGTTTGCGGACTATTAATTTGAGCACCAGAAAATTCACCAATTAACGGGCTGCTTGTAGAGTTTCCATTATAAATACTTAGGATATCTACATTAAGCTGTGTCGAGAATTCTATAAAATTTATAGTTACAAAATCACCTCCCGTTTGTGGGCATAATGTCAATGTGAAATTTTCATTATTACCATAAACATCAGAAGAACCTCCTGAATCTGTTAGAATGAAATTACACTCCGTCCAAGAACCATTTTGCATGGCAATCTCATCTTGAGAAAAACTAAATAAAGAACAAAGTAGAGCAAGTAGCGGAAATAGTAATTTTACTTTCATAGGAAATAGTTAAGTTAATTATTTAATGACAATTTGTATATAAAATAACTGTCAATAGATTGATGTCAATACTATAACAGATTAAATAGAAATTTTCCTACCTACAAATATAATTGTAATGTGTAGATTAGATTGTAATTGCTTTATAAAAGCTTAAATTTGCAGCTATTCTATATTTTGATTTTATAAACTGATGCCCTATAAAGAGATTTCAAGTACTCAAAATTCGCTAGTAAAACAAATTATTGTTTTAAAAGAAAAATCTCGTGAACGAAAAAAAACGGGCCTTTTTATTATTGAAGGTCAGCGCGAATTATCCTTAGCTACAAAAGCCAATTATAGTATTACAACTATTTTATTTTATCCTGCATTAATTTCCGAAGAACAACTAAAAACAATAACAACTCCAGATACAGATTGCATTGAAATCTCGAAAGAAGTATTTCAGAAATTAGCGTATCGCCATACAACTGAAGGTATTATCGCTGTTGTAAAAGCAAAAACACATGCCATTTCTGACTTAACATTTAACACCCCTAATCCTTTAATTTTAATTGCTGAAGCACCTGAAAAACCAGGAAATATTGGCGCATTACTTAGAACAGCTGATGCCGCTAATGTAGATGCTGTTATTATTGCTAACCCAAAAGGTGATTTATACAATCCTAATATCATTCGCTCTAGTGTAGGTTGCGTATTTACAAACCAAGTTGTTATAGGTGATACTGCCGAAATTGTAGCTGTATTAAAACAAAAAGGTATTTCTATATATTGTGCAGCATTGCAAGCATCGGTAGAGTATCACACTCAAGATTACTCAAAACCAACTGCTATTGTTGTTGGTACCGAAGCCACAGGATTAAGCCTTGATTGGCTTAATAATTCAACACAAAATATCATTATCCCAATGCAAGGTATAATTGATAGTATGAATGTTTCGGTAGCTGCAGGCATTCTAATTTTTGAAGCTAAACGCCAACGACAATTTAATTAAACTCTATGAACGCAAATATGCTTTTCTACATCATTATCACAATTATTATCGCAAACTTTATTATTGATAAAATATTAGATGCGCTTAATGCCAAACATTATGATGATTCTATTCCTTCAGAGCTAAATGACGTCTATGATGAAGCTGAATATAAAAAATCACAAGCCTACAAAAAAACGAATTATAAATTTGGTATTTGGAGTTCTTTATTCTCAATAGCACTAACACTTGGTTTTTTGTTTTTTGACGGCTTTGAGTTTGTAGACAATATAGCAAGAGATTATAGTGAGAATTCAATTATTATTGCTTTAATTTTCTTTGGAATAATTATGATTGGGAGTGATCTTTTGTCTACTCCTTTTGGATATTACAAAACCTTTGTTATTGAAGAAAAATTTGGGTTTAATAAAACGACCAAACAAACATTTATCCTCGATAAAATCAAAGGATTGCTTATGATGGCCATTGTTGGTGGTAGTATTTTAGCACTCATCATTTGGTTTTACCAACAAACTCAAGACACATTTTGGTTATATGCTTGGGGAGTTATAACACTATTTACTGTGTTCATGAATATGTTTTATTCAAAACTTATCGTTCCATTATTCAATAAACAAACGCCTTTAGAAGAAGGAAGTCTACGTGATAAAATCTCAGAATATGCAAAATCAGTTGGATTTAATCTTGACAAAATATTTATAATTGATGGTTCAAAACGTAGCACAAAAGCCAATGCTTATTTTTCAGGTTTTGGTTCTGAAAAACGTGTTACACTGTATGATACTTTAGTTAATGAATTGGACGAAGATGAAATAGTTGCTGTTTTAGCTCATGAAGTTGGTCATTATAAAAAGAAACATATTGTTTTTAATTTAGTTGCTTCTATTCTACTTACAGGGCTAACATTTTATATTTTATCTATATTTATTTCAAATCCGTTACTCTCAAATGCATTAGGTGTAGATATCCCAAGTTTTCATATCGGTTTAATTGCATTCGGGCTCCTCTATTCACCAATTTCAGAACTCACAAGCCTTGTAATGAATTACTTCTCACGTAAGTTTGAGTATCAAGCCGATGATTATGCAAAGCATACTTATAAGGCAGAACCATTAGTGACATCCCTAAAGAAACTATCAAAAAATAGCTTGAGTAATTTAACGCCACATCCATCTTATGTATTAGCACACTATTCGCATCCTACATTATTAGAACGTGTTAGAAATTTGAGAAAATGATCAAAATGAAATCAATTATTCTCTTTGTATTATTTAGTTTTAATTTTTATTGTTTTTCTCAAAATAGAGAATTAAAAAAATTTAGCTTTCAAAATAATGAAATAACCTATTCTAGAATTGATTATTCAAAATATAAAATTGCCCAATTTTTTATTTCAATGTACAGTGAAGATGATAAATATGATTCAATTGAACAAAACGCTTACACTTGCTTGTTAAATAAAGAGAGGCTTTATCATACACTTTACTTTTTTATAAGAGTTCCTAAAGAAATAATTGATCCTAAAGTAAAAAATGAGTTTTTTACTGAATTCATAAGTCATTTAAAAAAGGAAGAAAAAATGGTTGATATAAATTTATATCTCAATTTTGATACAGATTATTCAACTTCTTATCGTAAAGAGCAAATAAAAACAATAAAGAGAATTAAAACAGATGTAACTTCACAAAATATTTGCAAAATGCTATCCATTAGGTAATTGTATAATTTATTACGATAAACCACAAAAACTCATTGCACATTAAATTTCTTATTATTACTTTAGTTCTATGACAGAAGAAGCTATAGAAAAAGAAAATGCCGAAATTGCTAAAGCCTACAAAAAGCTTCTTAAAGTAAGTTACCAAACACTTACTAAAGAAGATAAAAAACTCATTCGTCATGCGTTTGAAGTTGCAGTAGATGCGCATAGTAGTCAACGAAGAAAATCTGGAGAAGCCTATATTTTCCATCCAATTGCTGTAGCCAAAATTGTGGCAAGTGAAATTGGTTTAGATGCAACATGTATTGCTGCAGCTCTATTACATGATGTTGTTGAAGATAATGAAGATTATACTAAAGATGATATCGAACGCCTCTTTGGTGAAACTGTTGCACGTATTGTTGATGGTTTAACAAAAATATCATCACTTAGTAAAGACACAGATGTCTCAACTCAAGCAGAGAATTTTCGCAAAATGCTATTAACGCTTAATGATGATGTTCGTGTGATTATTATTAAAATTGCAGACCGTCTTCATAATATGCAAACTATGGACTCAATGCGTCCAGATAAACAAGAAAAAATTGCTTCCGAAACCTTATACATTTACGCACCTTTAGCGCACAGAATTGGGCTCTACAATATTAAAACAGAACTTGAAGATTTAGGATTAAAATACACAGAACCTGAAGTTTACAACGATCTTCTAGAAAAAACACAGGAAAGTAAAGAAGAACAAGATGACTATATTAAAACGTTCTCAAAGGTTATAGAAGATTCTCTTGATAAAGAAGGGTTGAACTATGAGATTAAAGGACGTCCAAAATCAATTCATTCTATTCGAAAAAAAATAGTAAAACAAGGCGTAAATTTTGAAGAAGTTTACGACAAGTTCGCTGTAAGAATTATTTATAAGTCTGATCTTAAAAATGAAAAATTTCTGGCTTGGAAAATATATTCGATAGTTACTGATAATTTCATACCAAATCCTATACGATTAAGAGATTGGATTTCATCACCTAAATCTACAGGTTATGAAGCACTTCATATAACTGTTATGGGACCTAAAAGCAGATGGGTTGAAGTTCAAATTCGTAGCGAACGCATGAACGAAATTGCTGAAAAAGGATATGCAGCACATTATAAATACAAACAAGGTGATACTGAAGATGCGCTTGACACTTGGATTGATAAACTACAAGAAGCTCTTGAAAGTAACGAAACTAATGCTGTTGATTTTGTAGAACAGTTTAAACTTAATTTATATTCAAAAGAAATATTTGTGTTCTCACCTAAAGGAGAATTAAAATCTTTGCCTAAAGGAGCAACACCTTTAGATTTTTCATTTAGTATTCATACCGAAGTTGGTATGAAAACAAGAGGAGCGAAAGTAAATGGGAAATTAGTACCTCTTAGTCACGAACTTAATAGTGGTGATCAGGTTGAAATTCTTACTTCTGATAATGTTACACCAAATCGTAATTGGCTAGATTATGCAACAACAGCTAGAGCGAGAAGCAAAATTAAATCATCTCTTAAAGCAGAAAAAAAGAATATTGCCGAAGACGGTAAAGAAATACTAAGACGAAAATTAAAACAACTCAAAATATCACTTGATGAAAAATCAGTGAATGAAATGGTAAATCATTTTAAACTTAAAACAAGTTTAGATCTATTCTATAGAGTTGGTATTGGAACGATAGATAACAAAATGCTTAAGGAGTATGCCTCTTCTCGTAGTAATTTGTTTATGAGTTATATAAAAAATAAAATTCGTAAACCTAACGTCGCATCTGATATAGATAAAGATGAGATTACTTCTAAATATGATCAACTGGTTTTTGGCAAAGAAGAGCAAAAATTAGATTATAAGTTATCTGAATGTTGTAATCCTATACCTGGAGATCCTGTATTTGGGTTTTTAACAATTAATGACGGAATTAAAGTTCACAAAAAGAACTGCCCAAATGCCTTAAGCATGCAATCAAATTATGCCTATCGCATTATGCTAGCCAAATGGATTGATTCTTCGCAACAAGAGTTTGCAACACAAATCAAGCTCTCTGGAATTGATAATTTAGGATTAGTAAATGACATTACAAAAGTTATATCTTCTAATATGCATGTTAATATGAAAAGTATTAGTTTTGAGTCTGATGATGGTGTCTTTACTGGTAAGATAAATGTTGTCGTTACCAATAATAATATGCTAAAAAAGCTTATCGATAATCTCAAAAAAATTAATGGAATAGATAAGGTTACTAGAGTGTAAAAAATGTGTAAATTTGCACCTTAATTATGAGTGATAAAACAAAACAGACTAATCAAGAAATTGTAAAAAACGTTTTTACAAAATTTTTAGAAGAAAAAGGACATCGTAAAACGCCTGAGCGTTACGCTATACTTCAAGAAATCTATGATAGTGAAGAACATTTTGATATTGAATCATTGTATATTAAAATGAAAAATAAAAACTATCGTGTTAGTCGAGCTACGCTTTATAATACAATTGAAATTTTAATGGAATGCGCTTTGGTTAGGAAACACCAATTTGGTCAAAATCAAGCACACTATGAAAAATCATATTTTGATAAACAGCATGATCATGTGATTTTAACTGATACAGGTGAAGTTATTGAATTCTGTGATCCACGTATACAATCTATCAAAAAAACAATTGAAGAAGTATTTGATATCTCAATTTCTAATCATTCTCTGTACTTTTACGGAACAAAAAATAAACCAACCAACTAACTAATTACACAATGGCAGTAGATTTACTACTAGGATTACAATGGGGAGACGAAGGCAAAGGAAAAATTGTTGATGTACTCACTTCCAAATACAATATTATTGCGCGTTTTCAAGGAGGCCCAAATGCTGGACATACTTTAGAATTTGATGGAATTAAACATGTTTTAAGAACGATTCCATCAGGAATTTTTCATAAGGATTCAATTAACGTAATTGGTAATGGAGTTGTTATAGACCCTGTTGTTTTTGTTCAAGAATTAGATGGCTTAGATCAATTTAATTTAGATTATAAATCAAATTTAATTATTTCTAGAAAAGCACATGTCATATTACCAACACATCGTTTACTAGATGCTGCTTCTGAAATCTCAAAAGGGAAAGCTAAAATTGGTTCTACACTTAAAGGTATTGGACCAACTTACATGGACAAAACAGGTCGTAACGGAATTAGAATTGGTGACTTGGAATTAGATAACTGGAAAGAAAAATACAGAGCTTTAGCTAATAAGCACGAAGCAATGATTGGTTTCTATAATGTAGACATTCAATATGACTTAAAAGAAATGGAAGATGAATTCTTTTCAGCAGTAGAGCGTTTAAAAGGATTACAATTTATAGATAGCGAAGAGTATTTAAACCAAGCTTTAAAGAGCGGAAAACCTATTTTAGCCGAAGGTGCACAAGGGTCTTTATTAGACATTGATTTCGGTACATATCCCTTTGTTACGTCATCAAACACAACCGCTTCTGGCGCTTGTACTGGCTTAGGTGTTGCACCAAATAAAATTGGTGAAGTCTTTGGCATTTTTAAAGCCTACACAACTCGTGTTGGTTCTGGACCATTTCCAACCGAATTATTTGACAATACTGGTGCCGAAATGGCTCGCATTGGTCATGAATTTGGAGCTGTTACTGGACGTCCAAGACGTTGTGGCTGGCTAGATTTGGTAGCACTTAAGTATGCTTGCCAAGTTAATGGTGTTACCCAACTAAGTATGATGAAAGGCGATGTGCTTTCTGGCTTTAAAACATTAAAAGTTTGTACTGCATATACATATAAAGGGGAAACAATTACGCATTTACCATTCAATATTGAAGCAGAAAACATAACACCTATATATACAGATTTTAAAGGTTGGAAAGACGATCTTACTACAATGAGAGATGTTTCTGAATTCCCAAAAGAATTAAATGATTATATCGAGTTTCTTGAAAAAGAATTAGAGATCCCTATTACAATTGTATCAGTTGGTCCAGATAGAACACAGACAATTAATAGGTAGGTATTAAAAATCTGTTAAGTCATACTTTTCCGAAGAGATAATAGTTATTTTTGGAGCAAAACACATCATCTTGAATCTAATTATTAGATATATTTTTAGTATTGCTTGTTGTTTCGCAACACTGCTCTCCTATTCACAGGAACCAAAGAAAATACGTATTGAATACTCTGGTTTTACGGTTAAAGATTCACTTACAGGCCCAAATATTGTAACCTTTGTTCGTAGTGACCAATCACAAATTCATATCGTTCATGAAGGTATAGATATGTGGTGCGATAAAGCAATCTACTATCAAAACGAAGACTTTATAGAAGCCTTTAGTGATGTTGTAATGAAGCAGGGTGATTCTATCAATATGACTGCTAATTATGTTGAATATAGTGGTATTACCCAATTAGCGTTTGCAGCTGGCGATGTTATTTTAAATGAACCACAATCAACACTAACAACAGATACACTTTATTTTGACCGAACAAAACAACAAGCCTATTATAAAAGTAAAGGCAAGGTTGTGAGAGATTCTTCAGGAACTATTACCAGTCAAATTGGTCGGTATTATATGAATGATAGTAAATATCGTTTCCTAAAGGATGTTGTTTTAGTAAACCCAGAATACACTTTAAAAACAAACCAATTAGATTTTTATTCTGAAACTGGTCATGCATATATGTATGGGCCTTCAACTATTGATGGAGAAACTAGTAAAATTTACTGTGAGCGTGGATTTTATGATACGAATAACGATACTGGTTATTTCATAAAAAATTCTAAAATCAATTATGATAATCGTCTAGTTGAAGGTGATAGTCTTTATTTTGATAGAACTAAAAATTTTGCATCTGCAACGAACAACATAAAAGTTACTGATACAATTAATAAGAGCATCATAAAAGGTCATTATGCCGAAGTTTTTAGAGCAAAAGATTCTGTCTTTATTACAAAACGCGCTTTAGCAATAACTGTACAAGAAAACGATTCGCTTTATATACATGCAGACACGCTCATGGTAACCGGTAAACCTGAACACCGAATTACAAGAGCTTATTTTAACGCAAAATTATATAAGAGCGACATGAGTGGAAAAGCTGATTCTATTCATGCAGATCATAAATCTGGATTAACTCAACTCATTAATTTGAAGCGCTTATCCACTGGTGATGCATTTTCAATAAAACGCAAGCCTGTGATTTGGAACTTAGGAAACCAAATGACTGGAGATTCTATTCATTTAATCTCTGATGTCGTAAAAGAACAATTAGACTCTTTAAAAGTGTTTGACAATGCCTTTTTAATTAGCAAAGACACACTAAGTGATGGGTTTAACCAAATTAAGGGGCAAAAATTAATAGGCTTATTTAAAGATAATGAACTCTACAATGTAGATATTATAAAAAATGCTGAAATAATTTTTTACTCACGTGATGATAACGATACTTTAATTGGTATCAATAAATCAAAATCTGGACGTATCAACCTTCAATTTGATGGTTCATATAAAATTGTAACCTTATTAAATCAAATTGATGGTGATATTTATCCTGAATCGCAATTCCCCAAGAACGCTAGAAAATTTCGCGGATTTGATTGGAGAGGCGATGAACAGCCAATGAGTATTGAAGATTTATTTAGTGAAGATCCGCCTCTAAACCTTCCAAAAATAAAAGGATTAGCCCCATTTGTTAAAGATGAAGAGTTTGTTGATGAAGCGCTAATAAAACGCATCGATTCCGCAGGAAAAAAAGATAAAGATTCTGTAAATAAAGCAGGACGACAGATTAAAAAAATCATTAAGACAAAAGACAAAAAGAGTAAAAAAGACGTTTCTAAGAAGCTAAATACACCATTAATAAACAAAAAAGATAATTGATGAAAGATGATTTCTTCAAATATCAAGCACAAACGACTCCACATCCTTTAGCAATGACTATTTCTCATGCTAAAGGAGCCTATATATATGACACCAATCAAAAAGCATATTTAGACTTTGTAGCAGGTATTTCTGCATGTAGCTTAGGTCATAAACACCCAAAAGTTGTAAATGCAATTAAAAACCAAGTAGATCAATATCTACATGTCATGGTTTATGGTGAATATATTCAAGAACCTGCTGTAGAATTATCTAAATTATTAGCAGCTCACCTACCAGAACATTTACAAAAAACATATTTAACTAACTCTGGCACCGAAGCCATAGAAGGTGCTCTTAAATTAGCTAGACGTGCTACAGGCCGAAGTGAAATTATAGCAGCTAATCATGCCTATCATGGCAACACTATGGGGTCATTAAGTGTTATGGGCTTTGAGGAACGCAAACGTGCATTTAGACCTTTAGTTCCAGATGTGAGATTCATCAATTTTAATGCTTCAGAAAACTTATCTCAAATTACAACAAAAACAGCAGCAGTAATCTTGGAAACCATTCAAGGTGCTGCTGGATTTATCGAACCAAGCAATAATTATCTTGCAAAAGTAAAAGCACGTTGCAATGCTGTTGGAGCGCTTTTAATTTTAGATGAAATTCAATCTGGTTGCGGACGTACTGGTAAGTTATTTGGCTTTGAACATTTTAATTGTTCTCCAGATATTTTGGTTACTGGCAAAGGTTTAGGTGGAGGAATGCCAATTGGTGCTTTTACGTCTTCTGCAAAATATATGGATCTTCTTCAGGAAAATCCAAAATTGGGACACATCACAACATTTGGTGGTCACCCAGTAATTGCAGCAGCAGCTTTAGCGACTATAAAAGAAATTACAGACAGTAATCTTATAACAGAAACACTAGAAAAAGAACAACTTATTCGTAAACATTTACAACATCCTTTAATTTGCGAGATTAGAGGAAGAGGTTTAATGTTAGCAGCAATAACAAATTCTCCAGACCTTACAAATAAAGTTATTTTGCGTTGTCAAGATGAAGGATTAATTCTCTTTTGGCTTCTTTTTGAACCAAAAGCAATCCGAATTACGCCGCCTTTAACCATCTCCAATGACGAAATTATTGCAGGATGTAAGATAATAACTCAAGTTTTAGATTCGTTTTTGGCATAATTTATGCTCTATACCCAGTGTGCTAATATTTTGATTTACAAATATCAAAGGCAGATCATCTTAACAAAAACTCTAGATGTTAATTATTTTGTTGAAAACATTAAACATAAAAATTAAAATTTTTAGTCGATAAGAGTACTTTTAATTAAACAAACAATGCAACTTGCTTATGGAGTTCAGTCTACCTGAAGACAACAACAAAATTTCGCTTACACGATTTGAATCGATGCTCAAAACAAACAATGTTCTGTTCTTTGATTCTGTTGAATTCGAAAATATTATTCATCATTATCTTGAAATTGGTAAAATTGCATTAGCAAAAAAAGCTATCAAATTAGGTCTTGGGCAACATCCTACTTCAATTAATTTGAAATTATTTCAAACTGAACTTTTTGTTTTAGAAAACAAGTTTGAAGACGCAGATAAGTTGTTAGATGAACTTCATATCCTAGAGCCAACTAATGAAGAAATATTCATTCAAAAAGCAAATGTTCTATCTAAACAAGACAAACATGAGAAAGCTGTAAATACCCTTTTAATTGCACTTGATTTAGCTGAAAAAGATGAAGGTATCGCAGATTTATATGCTTTAGTTGGGATGGAATACTTGTTTTTAGATCAATTTAACAATGCTAGAACTTACTTTAAAAAGTGTTTACTCATAGATTTAGAAGATTATTCTGCCCTATATAACATTATTTACTGCTATGATTTCTTAGATGAAAATGAAGATGCCATCACGTTTCTTAATGCGTATTTAGATAAAAACCCATATTGTGAAGTCGCTTGGCATCAACTAGGTCGACAATATTTCACTATAAAAGACTATGATAAAGCACTAGCTGCTTTTGATTTTGCAATTATTTCAGATGATAGTTTTGTAGGCGCGTACTTAGAGAAAGGAAAGGTTTTAGAAAAGAAAAAACTATATGGTGAAGCTATTGAAAACTATAAAATCACTTTAGCTCTTGATGAACCAACATCATTTGCCTTATTGCGAATTGCTTCTTGCTACGATAAACTAGGTCATGACGAATTAGCAGTTCAATATTACTATAAAACGGTACATGAAGACCCTTTATTAGATAAAGGCTGGATTGCGATTACAAAGTTTTATAACAAAAAACAGAATTATCAAAAAGCACTATTCTATATTAATAAAGCAATTAATATTGATAGCGAAAATGTAGTATATTGGAAACTTTATGCGCAAATCAATCATCGTCTTAACTTTCTTGAAGAGGCTGAACGTGGCTATAAAAAAACTTTAGATTTAGGGAATTACGAATTACAAACGTGGTTATCTCGTACAGACATACTTATTGCTCTCGGCGAATATGAAGCTTCTGTTTTAAATCTAATTCAAGCTGCTGAATTCCATCCTGAAACAGCTGAAATTGAATTCCGTCTAGCTGGTCTTCATTTTATGCTTCACGAAAACAGTAAAGGTCATTATCATCTTAAAAATGCAATATTACTAAATAGCGAATATGAATTTATTATTGAAGAATTATTTCCAAATGTATTGCACAAACCTTCAGTGAAGCAAATTATTTCTGAAGCTAAAAAGTAATATATAAACACGATTGCACCTTATTAAATCATTTTCTTTTTTGTCTTAAAATACTCATAGCTATTTCATACCTTTACACTAGCTACATTATCTACAATTACATGCAACGACAATTTAAAGATTACTTTTTCATTACACTTAAAGGAATTGCTATGGGAGCCGCAGATGTTGTGCCAGGTGTTTCTGGAGGAACAATTGCTTTTATTTCAGGAATTTATGAAGAACTTATTGAAAGCATAGACCGTATAAACCTTAGTGTATTTAAAACATGGAAACAAAACGGTTTTAAATCCGCTTGGAATTCGATAAACGGCACTTTCCTCCTAGTATTATTTTCCGGAATTGGCATCAGTATTTTATCTTTAGCCAAATTAATTAAATGGTTGTTACACAACGAGCCAATTTTGCTCTGGTCTTTCTTTTTTGGACTTGTCCTGGCAAGTATTTTATATATAGGCAAGCAAATCAAAATATGGTCTCCAAAAGTTATCATTGCCATTATAATAACCTCTATACTATCCTATTTTATTACACTTGCTGAACCCTTTGCATCTCCTGATAGCTCAATGTACTTACTCTTTTGTGGTTTTATAGCCATAATAGCTATGATTTTACCCGGCGTTTCTGGTGCTTTTATACTATTAATACTTGGCGTTTATGAAACCGCTATTAACACCGTTAATAATCTTATAGAAGGGATATCAACTGGTAACTTTGACCTATTAAAAGATGCTTTGCTAAAGTTCTTCCTGCTAGCAATTGGTGCGATAGTTGGTCTTAAAGTATTCTCCAAGCTATTAAATTGGATGTTCAAGCACAAGAAAAACCTAACTCTAGCTATTCTCACAGGCTTTATGATAGGTTCTTTAAATAAGATATGGCCATGGAAAAAAATATTAAAAACACGTATTAATTCTGAAGGTATTGAAGTTACAGTTTTAGACGAAAGCATTCTACCAACGTCCTACAGTGGTGACAACCAAATTATATATGCTGTATTACTAGTCGTTATTGGCTTTGCCATGATCCTAATTCTGGAAAGTTTAGGGAATAAAAGATCTAAAGTGTAATGCAAAGCACCAGAACTCTTAAAGATCGTCTTTTTCTTATTATTAAAGGACTTGGCATGGGTGCGGCCAATAAAGTTCCTGGTGTTTCTGGAGGTGTCGTTGCTTTTGTTGCTGGTTTTTATGAAGAATTTATTTATTCTTTACAACGTATTAATAAGACCGCGTTTAAATTACTATTTAACAGGCGCTTCAGAAGCTTTTATCAGTACATAAATGGTAAGTTTTTAGTACTCTTATTCTTCGGTATGATTATAAGTTACTTTAGTGTTTCAAAAATTTTAGACTATTTTCTTAAAAATCATGAACTGTATGTCTGGAGTTTATTCTTCGGAATGATAATCGGTTCTATTTACTACATAAATAAAAATTTTAAAGATTGGAATTATAAAAGCATTCTCTCACTAGCAATGGGAATCACATTAGGTATTGGTATTAGTTTTTTAGATCCTGCAAAAGAAAATGACAATCTTGTTTTTGTGTTTTTCTGTGGAATAATTAGTGTTTCAGGAATGACTCTCCCAGGATTTTCAGGTTCTTTTATTCTCATTATTTTAGGGAATTATGTTTTACTTTTAGTCGATTCAGTAAATGCCTTATATGACACGTTTTCAGAACTGCTTACTGGTGATTTTAGTTTTGTAAAAAATACTATTCGCCTAAGACTATTAACAGTTTTGGGAATGTTTACCTTAGGCTCTGTTGTTGGTTTAGTTACCTTTTCGCATGTACTCAGCTATGTGCTTAAGCATTACAAAAGTATTACTACAGCCTCTATAATAGGTTTTATTATTGGTTCATTAGGTGTTGTTTGGCCTTGGAAAAACACGATTTACAAATTACATGATGATGGTCATTTTTTAATAGATTCTAGAGGTGAAAAAATAATTGCAAATTATGAACGCTTTTTACCAGAATTAAACTCAGAAACGTATATCGCAATCGTATATACTTTTATAGGAATACTAATTGTACTCGCTTTAGAATGGTATGGTCAACGAACAAATAAAACTCATGTCTAGATTAGGTTTATTAGGAAAAGATATTGAATATTCATTCTCAAGAAATTACTTTTCTAAGAAGTTTGAAGCTGAGCGACTACCCTATACATATGAGAATTTTGATTTAAACAATATTTCAGAATTCATACAGCTACTCAAAAGGAAACCAGCTATAACTGGTCTCAACGTCACAATTCCCTATAAAGAACAAGTTATTCCATATTTAAATACTTTAGACAAAAAAGCAAAAAAAATTGGTGCAGTTAATACCATAACCATAAATGCAAATGGCTGCCTAAAAGGCTATAATACAGATTGTTATGGATTTAAAAAATCAATTAAACCTTTATTAGAAAAACATCATAAAAGAGCATTAATTCTTGGCACAGGAGGAGCTTCAAAAGCTATAGCTTATACACTTAAAAAACTAAAGATTAAATTTGATTACGTTTCAAGATCATTAAAAGAAAATGTAAAATTTACTTATGATTCATTAACTCTTGAGGATATAAAAATGTATCAAGTTATTATCAACTGTACACCAATTGGCACACACCCAAATACTAATGCTTGTCCTAATATTCCATATGATGCTATTACAAATCAACACCTTCTCTACGATTTAATTTATAATCCAGAAGAAACCAAGTTTTTGAAATTAGGCAAGCTACAAGGTGCAAAAACTATTAATGGTCATGATATGTTAGTATTTCAAGCCGAAAAAGCATGGAGAATTTGGAATTCAACCTTTTAAATGACCTAAAGTAGGTGTTCTTTTTTGTAAATCAGCCGCTTGTTAGTATATTAGCCTTCTAACATAAATACATTGAAAAATGTCTGAGAATGATAACCTGCAAGATGCAGACGGAAAGATTGAATTAAATGCTACTGAAACACCTCAATTAGAAGAAGGTGAAAATACTTCTACTGAGCCAATTTCAGAAGAAATAAAAGTTGCAAACGAAACTACAAATGACATCGTAGAGACTACTGAACTTGTTTCCGAAGAAATTAAAGAGAATACTACTATTCCTTTAGTTAAAGATCCCGAAAACACAGATACTCATGTTGAGGAAATCGAAGAATCTAACGCTGAAGATGCTGAAGATGAGACTAATGCTGAGCGTCATGAGTTAGAATCTAAAGATTACCATGCAATGTCTATGGAGCAACTTACTCTAGAATTAGAGCAGCTTATAGAAAATTATAAAATTCAAAATATTAGATCTCAAGTAGATGAAATTAAATCTGAGTTTAACTCAAAATTTGAGGCATTATTAGATGAGAAAAAAGAAGAGTTTTTAAGTGAAGGTGGCAATGAGATTGATTTTTACTATACCTCAAATGCTAAAAAACAATTTAACAACGCTTACAAAACTTATAGAAATACTTTAAGTACCTATTATAAAGAACGTGAAAATAATTTAAAATCTAATCTTGATAACCGTTTAAAGATTATTGAAGAAATTAAAGGACTTATTAATGTTGAAGAAAACATCAATACAACTTACAAACACTTTAAAGATTTACAAGAACAATGGCGAAATGCTGGACCAATCCCAAGAGATCGCTATAATAATGCATGGAATTCTTACCATCATCATGTAGAGATATTCTATGATTTCTTACATCTAAATCGCGATTTACGTGATATGGATTTTAAGCATAACCTTGACCAGAAAACAAAAATCATAGAGCGTGCTGAAGAATTAGCTAAAGACGACAATATTAACCGTTCATTTAGAGAACTACAGGTTTTACATAAACTTTGGAAAGAAGATTTAGGTCCTGTAGCCAAAGAACATAGAGAAGGTATTTGGGGACGTTTTAGCAATGCAACCAAAACAATTCATGACAAACGTCAAGCTTATTATGCTGATTTAGATAAAGCTCGAGAATCAAATTTAGAACGTAAAGAAGACATTATTTCTAAAATTGAGGTCATTGCTGCAAATACATCTAATGTGCATCAAGCTTGGCAGAAAAAAATAAAATCTATAGAAGCGTTAAGAGAAGAGTTTTTTAATGCTGGTAAAGTTCCACAAAAAGTAAACGAAGCCACTTGGTCTAAGTTTAAAGGCGCTGTTAGAAATTTCAATAGAAATAAAAACGCCTTCTATAAGAATCTCAAAAAGGACCAATATGATAATCTTGAGAAAAAGAAAGCGCTTATTCAAATTGCTTTAGACAATAAAGACAATGATAATTTTGGCTCTACAACACCTTTGATGAAAAAAATTCAGAGTGACTGGAAAAAAATAGGTCATGTCCCAAGAAGAGATAGTGACAAAATCTGGAAAGAGTTCAAAGGCGCTTGTAATGCTTATTTTGAAAAAGTCCATGCTGAGCGCAATGAGGCAGATAAGGAACTAATGGTTGCCTATGAGCAAAAAACAGTTTTATTAGATGAAGTTAAGACCTTAGAATTATCTGGAAAACCAGAGAACGATATTATTACAATTAAAGAAAAAATTGCGGCTTGGAAAACTATTGGTCATGTCCCTTCTAATAAGCGTTATATTGATGGTAAATTTAATAAAGCGCTCGATGGTTTATTTGGTAAACTTGACATGGATAAAACCAAGTTGGAGATGATTAAATTTGAAAACAAGCTTGATAGTCTTTCTAACTCTAATGATACACGTTTATTAGATAATGAACAAAATTTCATTAGAAAGAGAATCACAGAAATTAGAGGTGAAATAAATCAGTTAGAAAATAATATGCAGTTTTTCTCTAATGTAGATGAAAGCAATCCTTTAGTAAGAGATGTCATCAATAATATTGAAAAACAGAAAAATGGTTTAACCATATGGGAAGAAAAATTGAAGAAGATTAGAAGTATCTATTAATTTTTTTCAAATTGTATATACAAAAAGGCCATTATTAATAATGGTCTTTTCTATTTTACACAATACCCTTTATTAATTTTATCACTATAATTATAATTGCATGATAACTCCTATTTTGGATTTATTAGGTATTAACACTAACTTTAAGACATGAATGTACTTATAGAGAAATTCTACATAGCTTTTAATCAATTAGATGCAGAGACTATGGCGTCCTGTTATCATGAAGATATTATTTTTGAAGATCCTGCATTTGGAGTCTTAACAGGAAAACATGCTGGAAATATGTGGCGTATGCTATGCGAATCCCAAAAAGGAAAAGATTTTAAGACCACTTACTCAGAAGTTAACACAAATGAATTTGTTGGCTCAGCAAAATGGGAAGCATTCTATACGTTTAGTAAAACAGGAAGAAAAGTTCATAATAAAATTCAAGCTCATTTTGAATTTAAAGATGGTAAAATCATTAAGCATACAGATACTTTCAACTTACATGCATGGTCAAAGCAAGCGATAGGATTTAAAGGGTTACTATTAGGTGGAACAGGTTTTTTTAAGAAAAAATTGAACCAACAAACTAACTATCTTTTATCTAAATTTGAAAGTAAGTTATAATACAAAAAAGCTACTTAATATAATTTTAAGTAGCTTTTTGTAATAATCAATATCTGTTTCTTTTTAGGGACTAATAAGTTTACTTTATGTTTCAGAGTTTGATTACATAAGGTTTAGTTCAAAATGTATGCCATAATTATCTTTTCAATAGTCAAATTCTTAAAAATCAAGTTTTAAGTATGCTCAGGCTTTTTCCCTTTGACACCTTTATAAAATGATTTCATAAACGCAAAGTCGGCTTCTACATCATTGGTAGGATAGAAAGCCTCCGAGATTTTGTTTTGTTTATTTTCAAAATCTAAAGTAAACATGATAATAGGAACTTTAGCCGTTTTAGCGATATAATAAAAGCCTGTTTTCCACTCTTCGACTTTTTTACGAGTCCCTTCAGGAGCTAAGGTTAATCTAAATTCATCTTTATCTTCAAAAAGCTTAGCTATTGCTTCTACCTTATTTTGCCCAGAAGTACGATCTAATGGCGCACCACCAACAGCCCTAAAATAATAACCAAAAGGCCATTTAAAGAGTTCTTTTTTTCCAACAAAGTTCGTTTTAACGCTTGCAACTTTTCGAAGTAAAATTCCAATAAAGAAATCTTGCCAGCTTGTATGTGGTACAGCAATAATTACAGCCTTCTTAATAGTATCTTTAGAGAAAGAGGTATTACCAACTATTTTCCATCCTAAAATTTTAAAATAAATAAGTCGTGCTAGCCATCTCATATTACATTTTTTGGTACAAAGACTTAAGTTTTTCTCTGGTGATTATCTGCTGCCAGTTTTTACCTATAGCATTTTCCCATAATGGTACTAAACTTAACGCAACATCAATCATTGTATCAAATTCATCATCATGGAGATTTTCACAAATACCTTGAGGTAATTGGATATTATGCTTTTTCTTCATAGCCCTAAAGAGCTTCACTCCATCTGGATAAAACTCTTCGAGATGGTCAAAAACAATACAATTACCAATGCCATGTTTTGTTCCTAGAAGATAAGAAAGACCATAGCTCATTGCATGCGCCACTCCAACTTGTGAATAGGCAATACTCATGCCTCCATGCCAAGAAGCCATCATTAATTTATCTTGAGATTCTTCTTCTGAAAGTGAATCTTCCATAAAAATCGCTTTACAAAGATCATAAGCTTTCTCGCCATAACTTTGACTAAATGCATTTAAAAATGTTCCGTTTAGAGATTCTATACAGTGAATATAACAATCCATACCTGTATAAAACCACTGATCTTTAGGAACATTTTTTGTTAGTTCTGGATCTAAAATAACTTGATCAAATGGTGTGTAATCAGAATTAATTCCAAGTTTTTTTTCTGGCCCAGTAAGAACTGTGGTTCTAGAAACTTCTGCTCCTGTTCCAGATATTGTTGGTATACCAACATGATAAATTGCTGGTGTTTTAACTAAATCCCAACCTTGATAATCTCTTGCCTCACCTTTATTTGTGAGCATAATTGCAACTGCTTTTGCTAGATCTAAAATAGTGCCTCCTCCAATTCCGATAATCCCAGAAGGTCTGTCTTTATACGACAAAATAATCTGCTCAACCAATTCATCGACTTGAGATGTTTTAGGTTCTTCTTTAGCAGAAATATACATGATTTGGTCATCATATGCTAAAGGGATTCTAGAACTTATTAAAGGATTTCCCTTAAATACATCATCTACCAAAAATATAAATGGTGCTTTAATGTTCAATCGCTTAGATGCTATGATATCATCTAACTGATTGAAACTGCCTCGTCCAAAAACAACTCTGGACACCATTGGATAATTTTTATAACTCATTTACTCGTCTTCGTTAACAAAAATAAAAACATAGTTGGATTTATCTTTACTTATTTAAATAATGTTGGAATTTTTCGGAAAATAATCCAACATGGTAACCATCAACTAATGCGTGATTTACATTAATTGAGACATTCATAATCATGCTTTGATCATGCTGATGTGAAATTTTACTAAACGCAAATTTCGGAACAGATTCTAAACTCCCAGAAACAGGTTCTTTATGTCCTGAAAAATTTACCCAAGGTAAGGCAGAACAATAAATACATTCTTGATCATTACGTAATGGAAATAAATCTCTTGAAGTTTCTATCCTATTTTTTTCAGCATTTATATTAGCCAAAAACCGTTCTAAATCATTTTCAAATTCTATATATGAAAACCCGAAAGTATTATCAGATTTCAGTAATGTTGCTGAAGCATTTATCTTTTTATATTGTACAACTTCATCATTAACAATTCTTTGTTTTAATTCATCAATATCATTAATAGCCTTCATGCAGTCATGCAAATATTTTCCAAAGAAAGAGACTTTATTAGTTTTAGAAAAATGATATGCATTTGTGACATCAAAAGGAATTACCACACCAAAATAAGGATCTTCTAAAGTTCTAAAATGGTCATAATGTGGTTTACGTTTCCACGTATTTTGATTAATAACTTTCATTAATTAAAAATAGCTTTTAAATCTAATAAACTAGATAATGTCTTATAGGCATTTTTTTTTGTTTGGTTTTCATCATTAACTTGCTCATGTAGCCAAGTAGTATGAAACGGCACATGTATGGCTTCAGCTCCAATATTCACTAATGGCAAAATATCTGATTTTAGTGAGTTTCCAACCATTAAAAATTCTGAAGGATTGATATCTAAATGATTTAATAATTTAGAATAATTTATTTCTTTCTTATCACTCAATACTTCAATGTGATGAAAATAAGATGTTAAATTAGACTTTTCTAATTTTCGTTCTTGATCTAATAAGTCGCCCTTAGTAACTAAAATTAATCGATGCGTAAGCGATAGTGCTTTCAATGTATCTTCAACCCCTTCTAATAACTCAACAGGTTTATTTAGCATGCCTTTACCAATCTCTAAAATTTTTGAAATGCTATCATTTGACACACTATTATTTGACAATTCAAGAGCCATTTCAACCATAGAAAGTACAAACCCTTTAATTCCATAACCATATAATGAAAGGTTTTTCATTTCCATTTTAAATAATTCCTGGTCAATTTTATTTGCAGTCTCGTAAAGCGATAATAATTTTGCGAATTCTAATTCAGCATCACGAAAATAGGTTTCATTAACCCAAAGTGTATCGTCTGCATCAAAACCAATGACTTTTATATTTTGGTAATCTTTACTCATTATTTCCAAAGCTTTTTGGCGCGTTCTAAATCTTCAGGTGTGTCAATTTCTACACCTTCAATAGTTGTTTCAACCATTTTAATACGTTTGCCATATTCGAGATATCTAATACACTCTATCTTTTCTGTAGCTTCAATAAATTGCATTGGAAGCTTATAAAAGTCTAGTAAAGCTTGTTTTCTAAAGGCATAAATTCCTTTATGTTTAAAATAACGTGCGCCTTTTTGTTTATCTCGTGGATAAGGAATTGGACTTCTAGAGAAGTATAATGCAAAGTTATTTTGATCTACAATAACTTTTACTGTATTTGGGTTACTAATCTCATCCCAATCATGGATTTGAACCATTAAAGATGCTAAATCTATCTCTTTATTTAAATCATCTTTAAACACTTCTAATACTTTTTCTAAACTCTCACGTTCTGTAAAAGGTTCATCTCCTTGCACATTCACAACAATATCAACATCTAAATCTGCAACAGCCTCAGCAATACGATCACTACCTGATTCATGTTCTTTTTTACTCATAATTGCTTTTCCACCATTAGAAGTAATTTCATTGAAAATAATATCACTATCTGTGATAACATATACATCATCAAAAAGATTTGTGGCTACAGTAGCTTCATAAGTTCTTAAGATGACGGTTTTTCCTTCTAAATCTTGCATAAGTTTAGCAGGAAAACGCGTAGCACTATAGCGTGCTGGAATCATTGATATTATCTTCATTTGAGCAGATGCATTGAGTATCAAAAATAAAACTTTTAAAGGACATTAAGTCTTACTTCTCTTAATCTTTTTATAGATTCTAAAAATGAGGTATAAAATGATTAGTACAGCAATAAATGCAACCATAGGGACAAATAAAGAGACTACTGACATTACGATCGAAGTTCCTGTTTCAATTGTGGAAACTACTGGATTGGCTATTCCTCCTGTTGTTGCAGTTGATACTAATCGTGTTGCACCTGAGCTGCTTGCTACAGCAGCTGCAGTTCCACCTCCTGCAATAATTGCAAGTGCCCAAATTATTGCTGGACTTAAGTCAGCTACTGTTGACACCATAACTAATGTACCAGCAATTGTTGCTAATGGTATCGCTATAGAATCAAGTAAATTATCAATATAAGGAATGTAATATCCAAAAATTTCGACCAAAGTAGCAACCCCAAAAGTAATTACAGCAGCTAAACTGCCTATCCATTGCCAAGACTCATTAAGTTCCCAAAGATTAAAATATGCAGCTAAGCTTAATGCAAAAAGAGGCACAAATACCCTAAAACCAACCGAAGCTGATAAACCAATCCCTAAAAATATACTTATGATTGTTTCAGTAGTCATCGCTGTAGTTATAACTTTTAATTTTCTTCAAAAAAATCATCTTTAAAACCAATAAGATACAATTTTTCTTTAGCCCTAGTTGCCGCAGTATACAACCACCTCATATAATCTCTATCAATTCCATTAGGTAAATAAGGCTGTTCTACAAAAATAGTATTCCATTGTCCTCCTTGAGATTTATGACATGTTATAGCATAAGAAAATTTTACTTGCAAAGCATTAAAATGCTTATTCCCTTTTATCTTCAAGAATTTTTTATAATTAGACGTTTCATCTTCATAATCTTTTTGCACTTCTTGATACAGTCTGTTACTATCTTCATAGGTTAATGAAGGGGTTTCTGCTTCAATTGTATCTAATAATAAAACAGTTTCAAAAGGTCTCATTTTAGGATAATCTACCATCTGAACTTTAACTTCTGCAAAACGAAAATCATAAAGTGTTGTAATAGAAAATATTTCTAGCACCTGTATAATATCACCATTGGCTATAAAACCAGCTTCAGTAGTAGGTTTGACCCAGAAATAATTATTCTTAACAACCATTAAAAAATCTCCAACAGTTAATTCATTCTCATTAAAAAGAATTCTATTTCTAATTTGTTGATTGTAGAGGTTAGCACGTTTATTACTTCTTACAATAATGGCCGTATCTTCATGACCATGTTCACTATAAGAGTCATTAATAGCGTCCATAATTTCATGTCCATCAACTAATCTTATAATATCATCAAATCCATTAAGATTAAATTTAAACGATTCAAAAAATTCGTTTTCAAGTACTTCTCTAATTCGCGTAGCATTACTCAAGATACCAGAGTCTTGATTTTGCCTAACAACTTCATCTAATTCAATTGCAGTAACGTTTTTATTATAATTTAAATCTAGCTTTTCACCATTTAAAGCAGGAGATAAGTCCGATTTCACAGGAGGCAATTGCGCTTTATCGCCTATTAATAATAATTTGCATTTATGTCCAGAATAAACATAAGACATTAAATCATCTAATAAAGACGTGCTCTCAAAGCTTTTTGAATCAGTAGGTGTATCAGGAATCATAGATGCCTCATCAACAATAAAAATAGTATTGCGATGTTTATTAGGTTGCATTACAAATTTAACACCTCCTCCTTTTTCTTTCTTCGGAAAGTATATCTTTTTATGAATAGTAAAAGCTTCCTTTTTAGAATAATTAGAAATTACTTTAGCAGCTCTACCTGTTGGAGCCATCAAAACAGCATTTTTTTTTGTTTCCCATAAATTAGAGACTAAAGCACCAATAATACTTGTTTTTCCAGTACCTGCAAATCCCTTTAGGAGATATAAAACATTAGGAGAATCATCATATACAAATTGCGCTAGTTGCTCTAATGCAACAAGTTGCTTGTTAGTTGGAGCAAATGGGAACTTTCGAATAAGTAGCTTATAAAAATCTGATGATGTCATTTCTGCGATTAAAAATGCAATATAAGATATAATGCGTTAATCTTTTTATGGCTTTACATCTCAAGTTTTGTTATAGAATATGAAACTAATTTTATATCTTTCACCTTTGATTGTTTTTTGACTACATTATTTTAACGAATAAAAAAAAATTGTAGATTTGCGTAACTCCTTAACAAAATATAAAAAAACTAACTATGTTAACAGTAATTCTTGTAGTTGTAGGCCTTATTTTACTAACAATTGGTATCGTTTGGTTAATTGATAAGTTTGTGCCTAAAAAGCTAAAGCCAGTATTAAACCTAATATTATGGGTTTTAATTTTCTTTTTAGGGTATCTTACTTTTCAGTCTGTATATGGTGAAATAAAATTCAACAAACTAAAAGTAGAAAGGTATCAACAGGTTATTTCTAAATTAAAAGATATTAGAGATGCTGAATTAGCACATAGAACCGTTACTGGAGAATTTTCTAATGATTTTGATAAACTTATCAAGTTTATTGACACCGCTAATTTTACAATCACACAACGTAGAGATTCTACCATAATTGATGAAGCATTAACAAAACGTTTTGGTGGTGTTGAAATGACAAAAGATATTGTTGTAATTGATACTCTAGGATTTGTACCCGTAAAAGATTCATTATTTGGGGCAGATACACGATACAAAACGATGATGAATATTCCTGTTGGTCAACCTGGAGCAAAATTTGAATTAAAAGCAGGTAAGTTACCAGAAACTGGTATTGCAGTTTTTGAAGCTTCAGTTGATAAATCAATTATTTTATTTGATCAAGATAAAAATTTAGTTGCCAAAGAAAAAGAAGCCGCTTCAGTCGATGCGGTAAATGGTCCTAAATTACAAGTAGGTTCTATGACCGAAGTTTACACTAAAGGTAACTGGCCTAAAAACTTAAATCAAGACTAAAAGTTTGAAACAAAATAATATTAAAGCACTGTCCATTCAAATTAGTTTGAATGGACTTTCTTTTTGTATTTTTAATCGTACCACAAATACGGTTGAGTTGCTTAAGCACGTCTCACTTGAAAAAAAAACAACACCTTTTGAATTACTCAATAACCTAAAGGTTATAATTGAATCAAATTCAGACTTCGAACAATCCTTCGACTCTATTACTTGTATTTATCAAAATGAATTGTCTTGCCTTGTTCCTAAAAACTTATTTGACGAAAAAAACTTAGCAGACTATTTAAAGTTTAATGCCAAAATTTTAAAGACAGATTATATCAGTTATGATACATTATCATCTAATGATAGTATGAATGTATATGTTCCATTAGTTAATATTAATAATTATATTTTTGACACCTTTGGAAGCTTTGATTATAAGCACTCTTCTACTATTCTTATAGAAACACTATTACAATTAGCATCAAAGCATACCGAAGAGCAAATGTATATAAACGTTAATTCAACATCATTTGAAATCGTTTGCATAAAAGGAAACAGCCTTCTATTTTATAACACGTTTGAATATACTACAAAAGAAGATTTTATATATTATGTTCTATTTACTCTAGAACAGTTAAATTTAAATCCAGAAACTATTAAAACAACACTTTCTGGACGTGTACAGAAAGATGATGAGTTCTTTAATATACTATATAAATACATTAGATTTGTAGCGTTTATAACTCCAAATTATAATCTAGATGCTATTTTTGAACAAAGCTCAGAACATAGCAATTTCATTTTACTAAACAGTTTTAACTAATGCGAATTATTTCTGGTCAATATAAAGGACGTCGAATTACAGCTCCAAAAAAATTACCAATACGTCCAACAACAGATATGGCGAAAGAATCGCTATTTAATATCCTTAACAATCAGTATTATTTTCATGAGATATCTGTATTAGATTTATTTTCTGGATCAGGTAATATAAGTTATGAGTTCGCCTCACGCGGAACTGAACAAATCACTGCTGTTGATGCTAATTATGGTTGTATAAAATTCATAAATGAAACTGCTGAAAGCTTTGAGATGAACATATCTACTATTAAAAGTGATGTTTTCAAATTTTTAGAAAAAACACAGCAAAAGCATACTATTATATTTGCAGATCCTCCTTATGATTTTTCTACAGAAGACTTTGCAAAGATACCGCAATTAGTCTTTCAAAATGACCTGTTAGATGACGATGGTTTATTGGTTGTTGAACACTCAAAACATACTGATCTATCTGCCATTAAGAACTATTCCCACTCTAAAAGTTATGGTGGTAACATGTTTAGCTTTTTTCAGTAAATCTACTTAATTTTAATTCTACGTAAATCTACTCTTTTATAAATTCGTTAGATCCAATTACTTTGTAGTACAAATCCTAATTATTTTTTTTAACTAACTTATTAGTCTTCAAGTCTTAATTATTAGTAAAACTATTTACCAGTAAATTGCCCTTCAATTTACACTCCTCTTTTTGATATGGTTAGTATGAGGCTATTAATGCAATCAATATATTAACTAAAATCAACAATTATGAAAACTTTAAAAAAGGGATTAGTATTCTTATTTTCAATGGTTCTTGCTGTAAATTTCGCAAATGCGCAAGACACTCCAACAATGTATGTTGTACATACTGACAATGTTAATTTTAACATGATACCTCAATATGAACAATTAGCAAAATCCCTGAAAGAGAACTTTGACAAACACAAAATAGAAGGTGTGAGCTGGACCTCAATCACTGTTGAAGATGGACGATATGTCTATGTTTCTCCAATAAAAAACATGGCAGAATTAGATGAGAATCCTATGGCTGCTATTTTTGACAAAATGGGAAATGAAGCTGCTAATAAATTATTTAATGATATGGATGAATGCTATGACTCACATTCGGATGCTATAGTCTATCATTTAACAAGTTTATCGTACCATCCTGAAGGATTTAGTACAGATGGTAAAAATCATAGAGAATATCATTTCCTTTATTATGCTCCAAAAGACGCAAAAGCCATGAAAGAAGCAATGGCAGAGGTTAAAAACTTATTTAAAGCCAAAGGTGTTAAAAATGGTTATGATGTATTTCATAGCGGGTTTGGAAGCGATGAAAGTTATTATATGGTATCTATAGCTGGTACAGATGACATCGCCATAGCTAAAGGCGGAAAAGAAAACGATGAGCTTTTGGGAGATGAAAAAGATGCCATATTTTTTAATGTTATCAAATTAACAACAAAATATGATCAAGTTGAAGGCGAGATACGACCTGATTTAAGTTATTACCCTTCTAAAGGATAATACCACGAGACTATCCATACAATAAAAACCCTTTACAAGTTGTAAAGGGTTTTATGGTTAAGTAAATCTATAAGCCGAATTTTGTATACTAATGATCATAAAAATCATGTTGTATCCTTATCATTTATCTACGCTTACTATTACTAGCAAACTTAAGCTGTCTACCCTCTAGCATCGCGCGTGTACGCTCAAGCACTAGTTTACATGACATTGCACCTCATAGAGTTTACCTGGTTTCACTACAGCATAACCTGTACATACTTTCTGTTGCACTTTTCCTCACCTCTCGATGGATGGCTGTTAACCACTATGATTGCACTATGGTGTTCGGACTTTCCTCCATTCGCAAAGCGAACAGCGATAAGGCGAATTACTTGTGAGCAAAAATACAATTAATTGTTAATAACTCCTTTTAAATTCAGGCATCATAATTCCTATTTTTATATTGAATTTTTAACTTTGTTATTCTAAGTTTTTTCAATGGAACACTTTGTAGTATCAGCTCGTAAATATAGACCACAAACGTTTAAAGACGTTGTTGGTCAGCAAGCTATTACAAATACATTATTAAATGCCATTGAAAACAACCATTTAGCTCAAGCCCTTTTATTTACTGGGCCTAGAGGCGTAGGAAAAACAACTTGTGCTCGTATCTTGGCTAAAATGATTAACAGTGATGGTACTGAGACTAAAGATGAAGATTTTGCATTTAATATTTTTGAATTGGATGCTGCTTCAAACAATTCTGTAGATGATATTAGAAGTTTAACCGATCAGGTTCGTATTCCACCACAGGTTGGGAAATATAAAGTCTATATTATTGATGAAGTTCACATGTTATCTCAAGCTGCATTTAATGCCTTTTTAAAAACTCTAGAAGAACCCCCAAAGCATTGTATTTTTATATTAGCAACAACAGAGAAGCATAAAATTATACCCACGATTTTATCACGTTGTCAAATTTTTGATTTTAAGCGTATAACAGTAACAGATGCCAAAGAATACCTTAAATATATTGCTCAAGAACAAGGTATCAATGCCGAAGATGATGCACTTCATATTATAGCTCAAAAAGCAGATGGAGCTATGCGTGATGCTTTATCAATTTTTGATCGTGTTGTAAGTTTCTCAGGAAAAGACCTAACTAGACAAGCGGTTACAGAGAATTTAAATGTTCTTGATTATGACACTTATTTTAAGAGTACAGACTTAATTTTAGAAAATAAGATTCCTGAATTATTAATTCAGTATAATCACATATTGTCTAAAGGTTTTGATGGTCATCATTATATTGCAGGCTTAGCCTCACACTTTAGAGATTTACTGGTTTGTCAAAACGAAAAAACAATTGAACTTCTTGAAGTTGGTGAAGATACTAAAGTCAAATATTTAGAACAATCAAAAAAGGCACCTCATGACTTTCTCATAAAAGGTATAGCACTCGCCAATGACTGCGACTTAAAGTATAAAAGCAGTAAAAACCAACGTTTACTGGTTGAACTAAACCTTATGCAACTTGCCTCTATCACTTTTGATGGAGAAAAAAAAAATAGCAGACATTACATAATTCCGCCATCTTACTTTAAAACTAAAGGCATTGTTCCCATTCCAGTTACTATTCCTAAGGAAAATAAAACTATTGCCGTTTCTAAAGACTCACCAACACCTAGTAGTGAATCAAGTAACACAAAAACAAATGCACCAGTTACACCTGAAACGCATAGACCAATAATAGATCTAAAGAAAGACCATAGAACTTCTGGTCTATCTCTTAAAAGCATACGAACAAAAAAAGAACATCTAATACGACAAATGGAAGTTGTTATTGATGTTGACGATTTGCCTACTGAAGATTTTACAGAAGAACAGTTTCATAATGCTTGGAATACTTACATCAATCAGCTTCATAAAAAGGGCGAAAAAATTATGGCCTCTATTTTAGAAATGGGTAAGCCAAATCTAAAGGGAGTTGTTATTCAATTAGAGTTTCCAAATGAAACATTAAAAATCGAATTAGAGCGGGCACAATTCCCTTTAATGGACTTTTTACGTAGAACACTTCAAAATTTTGATTTAAAATTAGATATTAGTGTCAATGAAGAAATCTCTAAAAAATATGCATTTACAGCTATAGAAAAGTATGGAAAATTAAAAGAAAAGAATCCAAATATTGAGCTTCTAAGAAAGACATTTGGTTTAGATATCTAAAAGGTTTTATTATGAGAAAATTAGCATTTATTATTGCCAGTATTTTGACACTAGTTTTTCTATCATGTGATCGAAGAACAAGTAAAAAAGAACATTTAGAGCACGCTATTTTAGAGTTCAACAAAAAGATGAATACAGCTAATGTAAACACATACTACCCTGAGCGTTACACAGAAATAAAAATAGATTCTATTATTTCAAATACATTTAAGGTCAGCATTAATAACTACGTCTCTTCTAATGCCAAAATTCTAATTAAAGAGTCTGTAAAAAACTTAAAAAAAACATCAGAATTTCATCGTGCTTTTGAGTCCGATATTTTGGTAAGTGTAGAGAATAAAATTATTTTAAAAACGCATATTTCTGCTGAAAATTTCATTGACAATTCATCCTCTCATTTTTGGAAAAATGCAACTTTGGAACATGTTTGGGTGAACCAAGAAACCTCTAATAAAAATAAATTATCATTAGGCATTTCGTTTATAAATCCGAAGAACGATTCATTTATGCTTTATGAAATGCGAATTGACAAAAAAGGAAATAAGCGCTTAACACTAATTGAAGACCAAAGTTAATTATGCTAGGATTAAAATTACCAACAGATCCTCGTTGGGTAAACATTGTTGAAAAAAACATAGAAGACATTCTTACAGATCATGCGTATTGTGAACAAAAGGCAACTAGTACTGCCATTTCATTAATCGTAAGTTTTCCTGAATACACCGATTTAGTTACCGAAATGGTTGCTCTTGTAAAAGAGGAAATTAGTCATTTTAAAATGGTTCACGATAAAATTATTGCTAATGGTTGGGTCTTAGGTCGTGATCGCAAAGACGACTATGTTCTCCAATTACTTAAGTTTTTCCCTAAAGGTGGTAGCAGAACCACACAACTTATTCACAGACTCCTATATGCTGCACTAATAGAAGCGCGAAGCTGTGAACGTTTTAGACTGCTTTCTGAAGAGTTGCAAGATAACGAACTTGCCGAGTTTTATAGAAAATTAATGGTAAGCGAAGCTAATCATTATACGATGTTTCTAGGCTTTGCAAGACAATATGGCGAACGCAATGAGGTTAACGAAAAATGGCAACAACTCCTTGATTATGAGGCAGAAATAATGAAAGACCTAGGTAATAAAGAAACAATTCACGGGTAGATTTCTTACATTTCATAGTCTATAGGTTTATATGCTATGAAAACAACTTATTTATCAATATTAACTTTTTTCGTATTGAGCTAATGACAAAGCGAAATCTCTGGTGATTGGTATTTATACCACATAACTATAAATGGAAATATTACATATAATGCAGATTACAAAAAGATCATCCAAAATACCTTTATAATAAACGATACATATGGATTAGAATTTGATGGCCAAGTTTGCGACTATCATGGAAGAGTCTATTCTATAAATAAAAATAATTTCATTTATTTATACGACATTATATAATCAAATTGGTATTAGATTCTAATTCCGAATCCAAATTGAAACGTTGTATTTTGCGCTTCTAGATTGGTTAAATCATCATCAAGAATATTGCTTAAACCATAATGAACACGAGCATCAACAAATAACTCATCATTAATCATATATTCAATTCCACCAACACCTGAGAATGTAAATGTAGAAAATGCATCTTGTTCTTTCCAAGTCTTTAAACTTGCCATTGGACCAATACCTAATGTAAACTTCTCGCCTAAAGAAAAACGAGCCATTATTGGCATTTGAATATAATCGGCTCTAAGATTGTCTGCTTTTCCACCTTCAGCTGAATATTGAATTTCAACTTGTACAGAAAAATTATCGTTTATTCCATAATCTGCAAAAACACCAAAAGCAAATCCATTTCTATGTTGATTTGTAAATGTTGCGTCAGGATCAAAATCTAAATTTGAAATATTTAAACCACCTCTAACACCATAACTAGCTTCTTGAGAGAACGATAGCGTTGTAAACATTGCCAATAAAAAAGTAAGTATTAATGATTTCATGTGCATAAAAGGTTTTATTAGGTATTTTAAAAAGTAACGTCAAAATCATGTGCTTTTACGGCAAAGATTTGAGTTGACTAATATATGATGAATATTAAAAACATAAATAAATATTGGATGTTACACATAAAAAGACGTCAAAACAACTAATTTTTAGATGTTTACACTAGAAACTGTATTGTAATATATGCTTTTAATTATACCATCAGATAATCCAATTTTAGGAACATAAATATCCTTAGCTCCACTCCATTTCATGGCAGAAAGGTAAATTCTTGTAGCTGGTATAATTACATCTGCACGATCTTGATTGAGTTCGAGCTCTGTAATTCTCTCTTCATAAGAATATGTTTGAAGTTTATTATAATAAGACGTTAAATAAAAATATGTGAGTGGTGTACCGGTAACTTTGCCTGATACTTTAAATATTTTATTAATATTTCCACCAGAACCTATCAGATCTACCTTGTCATAGCCAGTTGTATTTTGCTTAATCCATTCCTCTAACTCTAACCAAGTTTTCTTTTTCACAATATTGTTAAGCAATCTTACAGTTCCTATTTTAAACGATTTAGAAGCCACCGTTTCTCCAAGGTGAATCACCGAAAACTCTGTACTACCACCACCTACATCAACATACAGATATGTTTTATCTTCTTTTATATACGAATGTAAATCTGTAGCTGCAATAATAGCTGCTTCTTCTTCACCATTTATAATATCAATATTAATTTTTGCCTTTTTTAAAATAAACTCAGTAACATCCTTTCCATTATCGGCTTCTCTCATTGCTGAAGTTGCACAAGCTTTGTATGAGATTACTTTATGAGATTTCATAAGCAAATTAAACGCAGTCATAGTATCTAACATACGTTGTTTGTTGTCTTCGGAAATTTCCCCATTCAAAAACACATCTGAACCAAGACGAATAGGCACACGAACTAAAGAGCTTTTTTTAAATTTAACTGGTCGTCCTTTTTGTTCAATAATATTTGATATCAAAAGTCTTACAGCGTTAGAACCAATATCAATTGCTGCATATTTTTTTATGGTTAACATATTAAGAGTTCAGTTTTTCTTTAAAGTAATCATAATGTGCAAATTGTGCTCTTACTTTTATGTTTTCGTTTTTTATATATTCGTTACTTTGCTTTTCATCTATAATTCTAGCTTTTACATTATCATTCCAACAAATATCGAAAACATCTAATAATTCTTGTTTGATATCGTCTTGATATATAGGACAACTTACTTCTACCCTGTTTTCAATATTTCTGGTCATCCAATCTGCAGAAGATATGTAAATTTTTGTGTCATTATCATTACAAAAAACATATAATCGCGTATGCTCTAAGAATTTATCAATAATACTTATAACTTCAATATTTTCACTCATCCCTTGAATTCCAGGGATTAAACAACAAATACCTCTAACAATCATTTGAATTTTAACACCAGCTCGACTTGCCTCATAAAGCTTGTCAATCATTTTATAACTTGAAATGCTATTCAGCTTTAATTTAATATAAGCAGGCTTCCCTTTTTTTACATTTTCAATTTCATTATCGATTAACATAAACAACTTCGTCTTTGTATAATGCGGAGACGTGATAATATGTTTATACCTATGAATACGGTAATTGGTTTGAAAGAAGCTAAATACTTTATTCACATCTTTTAACACTTTTTGATTTGCCGTAAAGAGTGTGAAATCTGTATATATTTTTGCTGTAGATTCATTAAGATTACCTGTACTAATAAAACCATAACGCTTAATACCTTTTGCCTCCTCTCGTTCTACAACACAAATTTTACTATGTACTTTTAATCCAGAAACACCAAACAACACATCCACACCTTCATCTTGCATCTGTTCAGCATAGTCAATGTTTGCTTGTTCATCAAAACGTGCCCTTAATTCTATAACTACAGTGACTTTTTTTCCATTTTTTGAAGCATTAATAAGTGAACTGGCTATATGAGAAATTTGTGCTAGTCTATAAATTGTTATTTTAATAGTTTTTACTTGAGGATCTAAAGCCGCTTCTCGTAAAAACTTAACGACATAAGAAAATGTTTGATAAGGTGTGTGAAGTAAATAGTCTTTTTGAGCAATAGTTGTAAAAATACTATGCTCTAAACTCAAGCCTTTAATTTGCAATGGGTTAATTTTTTTATACAATAAATCTGTTCTACCAAGACTAGGAAAATCCATATAATCACGTCTATTATGGTATCGACCCCCTGGAATAACACTATCTTTTGAATCAACTCCCATTTTAGACATTAAATATTCTAAAGTCTCTACATCAATTGTTTTATCATAAACAAAACGAACAGGATCTCCAATTTCTCTATCTTTTACACTATCAGATATTTTTTCTATAAAACTCTTACTTAAATCACTATCAAAATCAAGTTCTCCATCACGAGTAATTTTAATCATGTTGGTCGTTATACTTTTATAACTAAAAATATTAAAAATATCATTGAGACAATACCTTAATAAATCATCAAGAATCATAACATAACACTTACCATTTTTCTTAGGAAGAACAATAAAGCGGTCTATTGATTTAGGGATTTCAATTAAAGCAAATTGTTTTTGCCCATTCAATAACTCCATCTTAACAGCTAAATATGCTGCACTGTCTTTAAGGCGTGGTAATTTGACAGAATCATTTAAAATTATAGTTACAAGAGCAGGACTAATTTGCTGTATATAATAGTTTTTAATGAAAATATGCTGATCCTCATCAACTTGAGTCTCATCAATAATATGGATACCCTCATTTTCTAGTTTTTTTTGAATATTACTTAATATATCCAAACTCTTACTTTGCTGTTTAATAACAACTTGAGTGATAATCTCTAATAAGTCTGATGCTTTTATTCCCAACTCACTTTTACCTCCTTTACCAGCTTCATAAATTCGTTTAACAGTAGCATATCTAACTTTAAAAAACTCATCTAGATTATTTGAAAAAATCCCTAAAAAACGAAAACGCTCAATAAGTGGCACACTTTCATCTGCAGCTTCCTGCAATACACGTTCATTAAATTGAAGCCAACTTAACTCTCTATTTATATAATTATTTTTGTCTTTTGTCATTATTTTAAGTCTCTTGGGAAAATTGTTAACCTTGTATTACCTTTTTCTATAGTTGCCCATGAATTTGTATCAAAATCTATAACAACTAACCCACTTGTTGGAAGGTTATCTATAAAAATATTACCAAATATATTGCAAATAGATGTGAATGCATGATTATGACCAAAAATCATAACATTTTTATAATCTTCATCTAACTTTTTCAAAAAGCGAACAACCTGCTCTCCTCCAAAATCATAAAGCTCATTTTCAACACTTAATAGCCTTTCATTGATTTCTAAATTTTTCATAAAAATCCTACAAGTTGATAATGCTCGATTTGCAGTACTTGAAAAAATAAAATCCGGATTTATGTTTTTCTTTTTAAAAGCACTAGAAACCAGATGGCTATCTTTAAAACCACGCTTCTTTAAAGGTCTTTCTTCATCTTTTACATCAAATTCCCAAGAGGATTTTGCATGCCTTATTAGTATAATTGTTTTCATCCTTATTCGATTAAGTGCAAATTTTATCGTTAAAATGTTGCATAATTCCGTTTTAACGAGTATTTTGCCCTCTTTAACATTTAAATTTGTCAAACGTGTTAGTAATCAGTTCATTTGTTACGTAAATTAATGTTTAATGACCCCAAATCAAAAATATATTAATATATCCATTTACCAAGCATTGGTTACCAATGTTCTTCCCTCATTTTATTATAGAAATTTAATTAGAATGCATCGAAAGAAGCTTTCTCATCATTTTTTGTATGATTTATAGATTTTATTAAAAACATCGCGTAGCGAAATATAACATATTGTTAATTTATTTAAACATGAAAAAAATTGTAATTGCAGTTTTACTTGTATGCTTTGGCTTTCAGTCAATTTTTAGTCAAGAACAGCTAAGTCTATCTTTAAAAAAAGATTCAGACAAAACAGTAAATGAAACCGAACATTTTTATTTAATGGAAATCACAAATAATGCAAAAACAAATTTGCCATTTAGTATTTCTACTGAAAACACGTCATGTGAAAATGTTAGCCCAAGTAAGCAAGTGCTTTTAAAGCAAAACACACTTGACAAACAAAAAACAAAGGCACTAACTAAAATGAGTATCGAACCAGGTGCTTCTTTAGAATTTTATATTAAAATTTCAAGATCAAAGAACACAAAACTTGGTACTTGGAATTGCACTGAAATAAAAGCAATATCGAATACAGGTCAATTATTAAGTAATCCTGTAATTATAAAATCATTAATTCCAGATCCCAAAAACTTTAATTAGTACTAACTAATTAATCCATAAATCAAAAATTAGAGCTTATGAAAAATGCTATTTATCATAACAAAATAAAAAACATACTCTGCTTGTTTATGTTAGTTTCTGGAATCTATGCTTCTGCTCAGGTTTTAGATCCTTTCACTCCTCGTTTTAATGAAACTGTAAGAGGTGATGTTACTATGATAGCAAATAACATGTTATCTAGAACGGCAACTACAAATTATAATGGTGGAGATGGAAATCATGATTTCACAAATAATGTCTATGTAGATATTGATGGTGTTTTTGATCAAAACAATGACAATATTGATGACACTTTTAATTCAAGTAGTGCTAATCTTACTAACCCAGAATCACAATTAGCTTGCCTTTCAATTCATAAAGCATATTTATATTGGGCTGCAGCAGATAGAGAACCTACTACTGATCCAAATTCTGAAAATCAACCAAATTGGAATTATAATGAAGTAAAGCTAATGTTGCCAGGTCAAACAACCTATACAACCATTACAGCTGACGATATTATATTTAGAGGAAGAAATACGCATATCTATAATGATCCGTATATATGTGTTAAAGACATTACAAATCAAGTTACTAATTTGAATGATCCATATGGAAAATATCAAATTGCTAATGTCGAAGCAAAAACAGGAAGTGTAACTGGACACGATGGAGGAAACATTGGTACTTCTGGTGGATGGCAAATTGTCTTTGTATATGAAAGTCCTAAACTTCCATCTAAAAACATTAGTTTATTTGATGGTTATGCAAATGTAACAGCAGCAACAAATAATTTTGATATTACTTTTGGCGGATTTCAGACAGTACCAACAGGTAATGTTAGCGCAAATGTTGTCATAGGGTCTTTAGAAGGAGATCAAGATTTAAGTGGTGATCAATTACAAATTAGAAACCCATCAAATAACTTTGTAGCTATTAGTGCTCCACAAAGAGCAAGTAACAACTTCTTTAATAGCCGAATTACAGTAGGAAATTCAAATTTTACCGATAGAAATCCTGCTAGTTTAAATACACTAGGTTTTGATGCGGCAGTTTTCCCACTAACAAACCCATCAAATAGTGTAATTACAAATAATCAAACTTCTGCAACTTTAAGATTAACATCTAACCAAGAAACCTATGGCTTATATTTAGTAGGTCTTTCAGTAGACGTTTGGGCTCCAGATTTAGATCCTATAGAAATTATGATGGATTCTGGAACAAACCCAGCAGATCCTAATGACTTACTTGGCTTTAATTTTGATATCATAAATAAAGGGAATGATAATGCAATAGGCTTATCTATTTCAACAACTTTACCTCCACAAATTGCTAATGTAGTTGCTAACAACTTACCATCAGGAGTAACCTATACTTTTAATAGTAATACTGGAGAATTAGTATTTAATTTTGTTGATGGAATGGTTGATGTAGGTGATCCAGGATTAAATATTGATTTTGACCTTCAATTGCAAGATGAATGCTATTTTCTAGAAGAAAACTGCGATCTATCTTTTGGCTTACAATTTACAGCTAGCTATACCGGAGTTCAAAATCCAAATAATCAAACTACTCTTAGTTCTGCTGGACTTGACGATTGTAACATAGGAGATAAACTTCCACTAAATATAATTATAAATCAACCAATAGTAAACTGGGCAACAGCTCCAGGAGCTTTGGACACGACAATTAGTTGTTTAAATTCTTCTGATTTAACAGATGCTCAAAACCTAGAACCAGAAATAGATAAATGTGATCTCACACTTACTAAAACCTCTGGGGATTTTATTCCAGATCCTAATTGTCCAGACTCTGGAACTTATACTAATACATGGTCTTTTACAGATGAATGTGGAGAAACAAAAGAATACACACAAACGATTATTATTAATTCTGGAGCATTTGTCGTAGTTGTACCAAATGAATCATCAACTGTAAGTTGTATTGATGATGCAACTGAAACATTTTCTCTACCTATAATAAAGGATGGTTGTGATAATGTTTTAACGCCTTCTGTAGCAGTAGTTACTGATAATCCTGATCCATTAATTTGTGAAGGAACTCGTACCTATACTTATACCTATACAGATTGTAGTGGTGCTACAAGCGAATGGTCCTATATCTACACTATTGAAATCGAAGACTTTATTACACCTTCGCCTACTTCGGATACTGTAGCTTGTTATGATGATATTACGTTGCCTACATTACCTAGCGTTGTAGATAACTGTGGAAATACATTAACACCTTCGGCTGTTGTTGAATCTTCAACACCTACTTGTGAAGGTAACATTACATACACTTGGACGTATACTGATTGTGAAGGAAATTCACATGATTATGTACATACTATAACTATTGAAATCGAAGACTTTATAACGCCTTTGCCTACTTCGGATACTGTGGCATGTTATGATGATATTACGTTGCCTACATTACCTAGCGTTGTAGATAACTGTGGAAATACATTAACACCTTCGGCTGTTGTTGAATCTTCAACACCTGCTTGTGAAGGTGATATTACATACACATGGACGTATACTGATTGCGAAGGAAATTCGCATGATTATGTACATACTATAACTATTGAAATTGAAGACTTTATAACACCTTCACCTACTTCGGATACTGTGGCGTGTTATGATGATATTACGTTACCTACATTACCTAAGGTTGATGATAACTGTGGTAATGAATTAACGCCTTCGGCTGTTGTTGAATCTTCAACACCTGCTTGTGAAGGTGATATTACATACACTTGGACGTATACTGATTGCGAAGGAAATTCGCATGATTATGTACATACAGTAACTATTGAAATCGAAGACTTTATTACGCCTTCGCCTACTTCGGATACTGTAGCGTGTTATGATGATATTACGTTACCTACATTACCTAGCGTTGTAGATAACTGTGGAAATACATTAACGCCTTCGGCTGTTGTTGAATCCTCAACGCCTGCTTGTGAAGGAGATATTACATACACGTGGACGTATACTGATTGTGAAGGAAATTCGCATGATTATGTACATACTATAACTATTGAAATTGAAGACTTTATTACGCCTTCGCCTACTTCGGATACTGTAGCATGTTATGATGATATTACGTTGCCTACATTACCTAAGGTTGATGATAACTGTGGTAATGAATTAACGCCTTCGGCTGTTGTTGAATCCTCAACGCCTGCTTGTGAAGGTGATATTACATACACATGGACGTATACTGATTGTGAAGGAAATTCACATGATTATGTGCATACTATAACTATTGAAATTGAAGACTTTATAACGCCTTCACCTACTTCGGATACTGTGGCTTGTTATGATGATATTACGTTACCTACATTACCTAGCGTTGTAGATAACTGTGGAAATACATTAACACCTTCGGCTGTTGTTGAATCCTCAACACCTACTTGTGAAGGAGATATTACATACACGTGGACGTATACTGATTGTGAAGGAAATTCACATGATTATGTACATACTATAACTATTGAAATTGAAGACTTTATTACGCCTTCGCCTACTTCGGATACTGTAGCGTGTTATGATGATATTACGTTACCTACATTACCTAAGGTTGATGATAACTGTGGTAATGAATTAACACCTTCAGCTGTTGTTGAATCTTCAACACCTGCTTGTGAAGGTGATATTACATACACATGGACGTATACTGATTGTGAAGGAAATTCACATGATTATGTACATACAGTAACTATTGAAATCGAAGACTTTAATACGCCTTCACCTACTTCGGATACTGTAGCGTGTTATGATGATATTACATTGCCTACATTACCTAGCGTTGTAGATAACTGTGGAAATACATTAACACCTTCAGCTGTTGTTGAATCCTCAACACCTGCTTGTGAAGGAGATATTACATACTCGTGGACGTATACTGATTGTGAAGGAAACTCGCATGATTATGTGCATACTGTAACTATTGAAATTGAAGACTTTATTACACCTTCGCCTACTTCGGATACTGTGGCGTGTTATGATGATATTATTTTACCTGCATTACCTACTGTTGTAGATAACTGTGGTAATACATTAACACCTTCGGCTGTTGTTGAATCTTCAACACCTGCTTGTGAAGGTGATATTACATACACATGGACGTATACTGATTGTGAAGGAAATTCGCATGATTATGTGCATACTGTAACTATTGAAATTGAAGACTTTATTACGCCTTCGCCTACTTCGGATACTGTGGCATGTTATGATGATATTACATTGCCTACATTACCTAGCGTTGTAGATAACTGTGGAAATACATTAACGCCTTCGGCTGTTGTTGAATCCTCAACACCTGCTTGTGAAGGGAACATTACATACACGTGGACGTATACTGATTGTGAAGGAAATTCGCATGATTATGTACATACTATAACTATTGAAATCGAAGACTTTATCCTTCCTACAAATGAAGGTACAGCTATAACTTGTATAGATGATGCACAAATAACTCCAATACCTCCATCAATTAATGATAATTGTGGCAATACGATTATACCTGTTGGCCCTATTGCAAGTGCAGACCCTACATGTCAAGGTGAAAAAACATATACATGGACATATACTGATTGTGAAGGAAATTCGCAAGACTGGGTATTTACATATACGTTAGATGACAATATAAATCCTACATTTAACGAATCTCCTTTGCCTTCAGATGTTACTGTTACTTTAGATACAATACCAACTGCTGAAACATTAACAGCATCAGATAATTGTGGTACACCAACTGTAGATTTTAATGAAGTTATTAATGGAAGTCTTTGTGATGCATCACATACTATTGAACGTACATGGACTGCAACAGACGCATGTGGACTTATAACAACACACACACAAACGATAACTGTTATTCATCCAGTATTAGAAGTTTCTATCGTAAATATAGTTGACGTATTATGTAATTCAGAAGCAACTGGTGCAATAGATATTAATGTCACTGGAGGCACACCTCCTTATACATTCTCATGGAATAATAGTGATACGACAGAAGATCTTTCAAATGTAATAGCTGGAGCTTATACGCTTAATGTTACTGATGCTAATGGATGTACAGCTTCTATTAGTGCTACAGTTTCTGAACCTGCAAATCCGCTTAGTATAAACATTAGTAAAATAGATGCTAATACTGCACAAGGGTGTACTAATGGTGAAGCTACTGTTAGTGTAACAGGTGGAACTCCTAGTTACACCTATTTATGGAGTGCTTCTGCTGGAAACCAAACAACTGCAACAGCTACCAACTTATCAGATGGTACACATAGTGTAACAGTAACTGATGCTAATGGCTGTGAGCTAATGCAAAGTATTATAATTGAATGTGTAAATACATGTGACGCAGAAATCACTATCGACGATATCGTTAATGTGTTATGTACTGGTGATAATACTGGTTCTGGAACTGTATCTGCAAGTTCAGATGCTAATCCTTCTGCTACATTTACATTTACATGGAGTAATGGACAAATAGATACAGGAGTTACTTCTAGTACTTTAAATAATATTACTGCAGGTGTATACACCGTTAGTGTAACCATAGACGGAACAGTTTGTCAACCTGTAGAAGACACGATATCTATTACCGAACCAAGTAATGCTTTAAATGTTTCTATTTCTGCTACAGATGAATTAGGTCCTGGAACTAATGATGGGACAGCAACAGCTGTTGCTACTGGTGGCGTAGAACCTTATACTTATTTATGGATACCTAATGGCGAAACTACAGCTGGAATAACTGGCTTAGCAGCTGGATCATACTCTGTAACTGTTACTGATGCTAATGGATGTACTGCTATAGCTACTGTTATTGTTAATCCTGGTACTTGCCTTAACCTTTCAATCTCTGGAACATCAAATCCTGTCATTTGTAATGGTGAAAGTAATGGTAGTGTTACCTCTACCGTATCTGGTGGTGTTGGTCCATTCACTTACTCTTGGAATACATTACCTAATACAACCTCTAGTGTAAATAATTTACCTGCTGGTGACTATACGATAACTGTAACTGATGTAACAACTCAATGTACACAAAGCACTACAATAACTATTAATGAACCTAATGAATTAAGTTCGGGTATTGCTGTAACTAATATTTTATGTAAAGATGAAAGCACTGGATCTCTAGATCTTGCTGTTAATGGCGGAACACCTCCTTATACTTTCATTTGGAGCGATAGTTCTACTAATGAAGACCTTATTAATGTTCCTGATGGTACTTATTCTGTGACAATAACAGATGCCAATGGTTGTATGACTACTGATCAAGCAACTATTATAGAGCCTAATGAAGTTGTTTCTGGAACTATTATAGAACAAACAAACGTAGACTGCTTAGGCAACGCTTCTGGTGAAATTACTGTTGAAGGTGCTGGTGGTATTCCACCTTATCAATATACCTTAGATGGTGGTAATAGTCAAAATAATGGCACATTCTCTAACTTAACTGCAGGAAATCATACGATTACTATAACTGATGCTAATGGGTGTACATTTGAAATTCCTTTTGTTATTACAACTGATGATATCGCTGCACCAGAAATATCTGTACCAGCCTCAATTCTAATTGAAGGTTGCTCTACAGCTGACATTACAACGACAAATAGTATTTTCGCTTTTAGTGATATTGTTTCTGGTGATATTCAATCTATTTTCAGTTCTAATCCAAATTATAATGCTTCAGATGATTTTGAAATTGAAAGTATAACATATATAGATGTTATTACTTCAACTAATAATTGTCCGATAATTGTACAACGAACATTTACAATACATGATACTTGTGGAAATAGCGCAACTGCTATACAAACAATAACAGTTCAAGATACTACGGCTCCTATACTAAGTATTCCTACTGATGCTACTGTAGAATGTACGCAAAGTACTGATCCAGGTCAAACTGGGAATGCAACTGCTACTGATAATTGTGGTAGTGCAACTGTAACTTTTGTTGATACAGCTATAGATGCTTGCGGTAATACACAAACTATTACTAGAACTTGGACTGCTACTGATGACTGTGGTAACACAATATCTGACACACAAACTATTTCTGTTGTTGATACTACTGCTCCAATACTAAATATTCCTGCTGATACTACTGTAGAATGTACACAAAGTACTGATCCAGCTCAAACTGGGAATGCTTCTGCTACTGATACTTGTGGCAGTGCAACTATAACTTTTGTTGATACAGCTGTAGATGCTTGTGGTAATACACAAACTATTACTAGAACTTGGACTGCTACTGATGACTGTGGAAATACTATATCTGACATACAAACTATTTCTGTTGTCGATACTACTGCTCCAATACTAAGTATTCCTGCTGATGCTACTGTAGAATGTACACAAAGTACTGATCCAACTCAAACTGGGAATGCTACTGCTACTGATACTTGTGGTAGTGCAACTGTAACTTTTGTTGATACAGCTGTAGATGCTTGCGGTAATACACAAACAATTACTAGAACTTGGACTGCTACTGATGACTGTGGTAACACTACATCTAACACACAAACTATTTCTGTTGTTGATACTACGGCTCCAATACTAAGTATTCCTGCTGATGCTACTGTAGAATGTACACAAAGTACTGATCCAGCTCAAACTGGTAATGCTACTGCTACTGATACTTGTGGTAGTGCAACTGTAACTTTTGTTGATACAGCTGTAGATGCTTGTGGTAATACACAAACAATTACTAGAACTTGGACTGCTACAGATGACTGTGGTAACACTACATCTAACACACAAACTATTTCAGTTGTCGATACTATTGCTCCAGATTTATCAGCTTGTACAATAGAAAATACAACTTTAGAATGTTCTGATACAGAAAACGAATCTCTAGCTGATGCTTGGAATGCTGCTAATATTGCTGCTCTTGAAGCTTGTGCTACTGATGCTTGTGATACTGATTTAACAGGTCAAGTAACTTCTGATTATGACTTTAATAACCTAAATACAACTTGTGGTCCTTGTGGTAATATCAATGTAACATATACTGTTACTGATGATTGTGGAAATCCTTCTACACTTATTGCTACATTAACTTTTGATGATGGTACGATTCCAGATTTATCAAATTGTACTGTTACAGATTCTGCAATTGAATGTGAAGGTAATGATAACCAACAATTAGCAAATGATTGGAATACAGCTAATATTTCTGCTTTAGAAGATTGTGCTGACGACCTTGGTGTAACTGTAACTTCTAATTACGATTTCAATAACCTTGTCACTACTTGTGGTCAATCTGGAACTTTAGCAGTTATTTATACGATTACTGATGATTGTGGAAATGCAACTACATTAAATGCAGTTCTAACAATAGAAGATACAACAGCGCCTACATTTACTGTGCCTGCTGATATCACTATCGAATGTGATGTGGATCCTTCTGATCTTAACTTAACAGGTGATGTTACTGATGAAGCAGATAACTGTTCAACA